>ERZ791808.639-NODE-639-length-36212-cov-42.180491_pt1 | contig 36212 bp, 28 predicted proteins | sample MGYA00510305_ERZ791808 | MGnify/ENA primary metagenome ERZ791808 (study PRJEB30046, sample SAMN00792024) | human gut metagenome | study: EMG produced TPA metagenomics assembly of the A metagenome-wide association study of gut microbiota in type 2... | reverse complement strand
AAACTGTGTTAAACTACTTTTATTGTAGCTTGACACAGTTTAGTTTACACTCTCGTTTTTTTTGCAGGTGGTCACTAAACTAACGCCCTGTAAATCAACAGAAAGTATTCCATTAGGCGTTCCGACGGATTTACAATCCGGCGTTAAAAAAGGTTCGACCTATTAAAGCCGGGGGATTTGCAATCCCCCTACCTTATTTCTATGTTTTATTTATTTTCCTTTCCCCTTATCACCTCCAATACCTTTCCGAGATGGTAAGTTACCAAGCCATCCTCATAGGTAGTATCCAATACCTGAACCACGGCACTATCCCTATCCGAATGATAACCCACATAAAACCTTATCGCATCGAAACGACGGAGATAACGCTTGCCATCAGCCTCATCAATATAAGTATATTTGTTTAGCGTGGTCTGCTTCAGCGAACGGTACTCCTCGGTCTTCACACCAGATACAATCTCCTCGAAATACTGTTTCTCGATAATCTGCGTCAAAACCTTCAAGCCCGACAGATTTAACTGCGATGGCTTTTTCTCTATTCGCTGCTCCAGACATTGCTGTTCCTTATTGTAGGAAAAGTAGATGATAGTGCCATTCATGATTTTCTGAATGATACTGTCGATGATTTCCAGCGGAACCTGATACCATTCCGTAGCCTCATGCATCTCTCCCTTATCATCAGCCACCCTGAAACGGAAGTTCACCGTCTGCAACACCTGATGCACCAGGTCCTCAAACTTCTGGGAGTGCATGTTCACTATCTTGTAAGTGCTTACTATCTCTACAGGTGCCATCAGATAAGTAGGCTCGTGCTCGGCATTTGCCACACGTTCCTCTACCCGATTCGTAGAGAAACCTATTTTATAGAGATTCTTGATGTTACGAATTTCCGGATTCTCTGATTTCGAACGAAGCACGTAGATATAACCCGTCACCTGGTCTTCCTGCTTCACATCCTCAGGATTGAAGAAATGAGCATCCGTCTCCTCCAGAGTTTCGGTGATGGCATAACCACTTGCCACCACACTCTTGCGAAGCGTCTGGAGATAGATATCCGACTCCGTACCATTTTCATAGATACAGCGGGTTCTGCCATCGGGCAAACCATTAGTACCCTTTTTCTTCTCAATAATCTCATATAACAAAACCATCTGACCGTCTACAAGATAATAGCGTCCAGCCAATAAGCTCGTCGTCTTCGAGATTCTCTGCAACTGTCGCTTCCCGGTCTTCAAATCCTGATGCACCTGTTCGAAGAGCGGCTTAAACTGTGCGAAATTCTCACACAGTTTTCTTTGTGCCACATGGTCGGGCGCATCCTTCTTCTGAGCCATCACGCCTTTCATGTCGGCAGGCACATCGAAGAGTTTTGCCTCCTGATAGGAAACATCCATCAAGGGATCGCTGAATATATCTTCTAATTCTTTATCTATATCCATATCACTATATATATAATAAGGTGAAAAACTATAGCCTATCCCAACAGTTGATACTCATCATACTGTCTTAGGCTATCTGTTGCCTTGGTTCGCAGAGCCTTGAGCGATGCAGCAAGCAATTTTTCTTTCAAGCCACCATCTGCTGTAGGTTCGCTACCATGCTCTGCCACCCACTTGTTGATTTCAAGCAATTTCTGTGCCAGCCTGTCATCTGGCGTCGGTGCCTTCGGTTTCGGACGTACATCCGCCAACAAGGGGTCATCAAATATCTCTAATAATTCTTCTGGCCAATCCATTTATGTTAATGTTAAATGTTACTTTTCCGGCTCATACTCCAATCCCATCATTTTTCGAATCTTCAGGTTCTTGAGTTTCTGGAATGCAGCAGCCAGTTCCCTTACCTTCGGATCGGGGTCGTTTATGTCTGGGCGCAGACCGTCATGCTCTGCCACCCATTGCTTATAGGGTCCCTTGAACAGCATCATCGCCTGTTCGATGGTCATATCGAATTTCTGTTCAGCCATCGTGTCCTGGATAATCTTCAGGGTCTGCTTATCCACATTCTTCGACAACACTTCGTAAGCACGCTGGAAAGGGTTGATGGAATCAATCAGATTGATGCTCAACTGGTCGATGTTAATCATTCGGTTTGCCAGTTTGATGAGGCGATTGCCTTCCGACTCCTTCTCCTCATCGTTTGCCGAAGCATCAAAGTCGATAGGATTTCCCTTATCATCCACCACTTCACCACCCTTGACAAGGGTATCAAGCAGCAGGCGCTGACGAACTTCTTCCACTTCGTCCTCGCTCAAATCCGGATACTTTTCACGAATCACTTTCGGAATGAGCGTTTTGGTGATGGTTTCAGCCGTAGTACTTCCGCTGATGGCTTTCACCACTAGTTCGTCTTGCAAGATAGAAGCCTTCAAATCATCCAACTGCTCCTCTACAATCATCTTCGTCTTTTCGCTCGACAAAGGTTTCAAGCCCTCTATCACCAGGGTACGGGCATCCAGCGGACTAACCTCATCACTATCCACATCCTTCACCGTCTTGAAATGCCAACTAGGCGCCATCACCTGCTCCATCAGAAGCGATGCGGTAATGGCTTTCAGAAAGTCGTTCACCGCCACCTTCACATCGGGCTGATTGGCATCAGGCATTCCTATCATGTTCACAAACTTGGCGGTTTCCTTGCCTTCGCAATCACGGGTGCATCTTCCGATAATCTGCACCACTTCGGTCAGCGAACCACGCACACCGATGGTCAGACATTCCTCACACCATTGCCAGTCGAAACCTTCCTTGGCAGTACCCAGAGCGATGATAATATCTACATCATCACGTTTCTTTATCCGCTGCAAATATCCCTGCACCAGATTGCGGGTCTCAGCATGGTCTTCTACCAGATCGGCAACCTTCAGCAGTCTGCCGTCCTTGGTTCTGATGTGATAGATGCCGCCATTGTTGTAATCCCGTTCCTCTACCTTACCGATAATTTTGATGATTTCATCCACCTCCGTGTATTTACCCAAACCGCTGGATGCTCGGGAGTTGACACTCGGAATATGGATGATGGTCTTCTTGGTTGTATCCAACACCTCAGCGATATGGTCGAGATAACTGCCGTGATAGAAGTGATAGCCCAAGACGAGGTTCTTGAGATAGCGATAACCGTTGAGTTGCTGATAATAGTTGTAGGTTACCGGGAAGAAACGGGCCTCATCCTCTGCCCTCAACACCGGAACACCATCACCACGGAAGTAACTGCCCGTCATGGCAACAATATGACCAGTGGAATTATTCATCACCCGGCGCACAATATCGCCCAATCCGCTGTTCACATCAGCACTTGTATGATGAAACTCATCTATCGCCAAGAGGCAATCATTAAACTCCTCGTCACTTATTTCCTTCATGCCGTTTCTTAGTGTGGCATGGGCGCAAACCAGGATATTGTTTTTATCTTGATGGAAGAATTTCTTAAAGCGTTTCGCTTTCTCTTTCTCGTCGTCAGTATCGCAAAGATTATACTGTTGCACCACCCTCCAATCGGCGAAGAAGCCATACTTCATCAGGTCGGTGTTTTGGAAGGAGCGGCCGATACTCTTTTCCGGCACAGCCACCACTACCTTCTTGATGCCCTGATTATTCAGTTTATCCAGGGCGATGAACATCAAGGCGCGACTCTTGCCAGATGCTGGTGGCGCCTTGATAAGCAGAAAGCGATGGTTGCGGGCTTCGTAAGCCTTGGCTTGCATCTCTCGCATACCGAGTTCATTGGTATTACTCGATTTACCCGTTTGCTGATACTTGATATCAACGATATTATCATTTATCTTATTCATAAGCCATTCAAATTATTACTTGTTAGCTGTCATTTTCTCATAGAGTTTAAAGAGGCATTCCAATCGAGTCTCATCATTTGGGAACGGAGCGCCAGGATAGCAGCTTTCTACGATGGCATCCAGTTTCTCATGTGCTGCACGCAAATCCTCCGGCATCTTTTCCGGGTCGTAAAGATCTGCAAGCGTCTTCTCGGGATAATTTTCACGAGCCAGAAGCACGTTCGTTGCCGCCTCTTCTATCTCAGACTTCTTGGTGTCGGAGATGGATGGGAAGGGGAAAGTGTTGTAACAGAGAAAGATAGAATAACGTATTCGATTATCCAACCTTCCTGCATTATGCTTTGTCCACAAAATATGCATTTTAGATGTCAATATACCAAAAACAAACAAATTTGCATCATATATAACTTGAGCTGAATTCGGTACAATCGTTTTGTCAGGAACAAAGCTCATTGGTATATACTCACGACTTTCAGAAGAAACTATAGGAATTACCAACGACATTTCATTGCATTCAAAGAATTCTCTCATTTGATGTGCTTTTTCTGCTTGCACATGAAGTGTTTTATCCTTACTATTTATTCTATATTCACGACATTTATCAATAGCGTTTTTAATAGGCATAATCTTTTCTGCTTCTTCTAAATCCTCATCAGATATCCAATAACAATACCTTTCAACTTGGTTTATCAATTCATCTGCGCCGATTTGTAAACGAATAAACTTTACCGCATTAGGATAATGTTCTAATATATCTTTCTTTTCCAATGGACTTAAACGCAAAAACTCTTTATCATTTGGCATATTACCACGTCGCATATAAGGTAACTTAGAAATCGATTTTGTTGCTTTCTTTACCATATTATCTACACTATCACTTAGAGTTGGAGGTATATGGGAAAGCTGCTTACATTCTACTTCATTATACAATTTCTTCATAGAATTATCACGCTTTCTTACACCTATAATTACAACAGATACACCAGCCACATTCTTAGCATTATTATTCCATTTAAAAACAGAATATGCAAAAAAGATATTCTCAGAATACTTATTTAACATATTATTCCATAAAATACTAACTTGTTCACCCAAAGTTATAGAATTTGTAGAAACAAATGCATAGCTAGCGTCACTATTTGCAACATACTCTGCTCCTTTAAAAAACCAACATGAGATATAATCCAATTTACGATATCCTTTGAATTCTTTTTGATTACCAAAAACAATATCCATATCAGCTTTATGCTCTTCTTCTTGGTTTCTACTCCCCAAATATGGCGGATTACCAAATACAAACACTTCTTCATCCTTGGCATGCGGGCATACTACCTCCCAATCCATTCTACAAGCATTACCACATTTTATCTGGTCGATATTATGCAAAGGCAAGGCGGTAACATTCACACCGAAATCGGCGTGAAACTTGTTGTTCAACTGATGCTCGGCAAGCCAAAGCGAAAGCATGGCTACCTCGTGAGGGAAGTCGAGAAGCTCTATTCCAAAGAACTGTTTCAAACGGATGCACGAACCATCAATAAAGTCGAGCATCTGCTCCTGCGTACATTTCTTGCGGAGATGCAGAATATCCATTTCGAGCAAGCGCAACTGCTTATAAGTGATAATCAGGAAATTACCACTACCACAAGCTGGGTCGAAGAACTTCATCTTGCTCATTCTTACCATCAACCTGTTGCAACCATTAATGATTGGTCGACACTCGTCAGTAAACTGATTATGAGTCAATAAGCCCAAATCATACAGATTCTTCTTCTGCTCGTAAAATTCTTCCAGTTTCTTATATTCCCCTCTCAAATCATCCATAAAGAGCGGATTGATTACCTTCATGATATTAGGCACACTGGTGTAGTGCATACCTTCCTTGGCACGCACATCAGGATTCACCACCGCCTGAATCATACTACCGAAAATATCCGGATTGATGTCCTTCCAATCCAAGTCGCCGCATTCGATAATAATCTTTCTAGCCTTATAGCCCATCTTTGGGATAGGAATGTCTGAGGCAAAAAGACCGCCATTCACGTAAGGAAACTGATTGATTTCCTTGGTAAGTTCTTCCGAACGCTCCTTGTTTGGCACATTCATCACCTGGAATGCCTGACCTAGCATCTCGCCGAAATCGGAACCATCTTCCTTGGTAAATTGCTTGATAAAGTTGGTAAAGAGATTTTCTGCAAAGATACCTGTGTCTTCGGCAAAGAAGCAGAAGAGCAAACGGGTGATGAAGATATTGAGGTCGTGCAAGTCATCATCACTATTATATTCGTTAAAAGCACGAATCTCATCATGCAGTTTGGCAAGTTTTTCAGCAGCCTTCACATCGGCAGGGTTTTCTGCCGTAGTGTGTACTCGCTCCACGTTCATCAAAGGATAGAAGAAGCCAAAGTCGCTGTGCATCTTGACGAGTTTCTGCTCGTAAGTATCATTCTCACGAGTATCATAAGCAAGGAGGGTTTCACCATCGCTCACCGCAATAATCTTTGGTGCAGCCTTCTTTACCTGAGCATCAGTCTTCAATGCCTCCAACCTGGTGGTAAGATGCAAAGTATCTACAGCCTGATAGCAGAACAAGCCTTTGATAAGCAAGCCGTCGAATGTCTTCAAGATACCCTTTCCTTCCTTGTATCTCGACACATCCTTTTCGCTTTTACCAAAAGCCTTCAGTATCTCGTAGCCAACCTCAAAGGCTGGCACCACTTTAGTTTTAAACGATTCTAATCGAGATTCGATTTCCTTATAGCTGAGTTGCAGTTTCTTTGCCATAGCTTCCGTTTCCGATGGGAGCATAGCAAAGCCTTGCTATCCTATTACTCCACCGATTCCCGAAAGCAGAAACCATCTGATTTTAAAAGATTATTTTGATTCTAGTCCAGCCTCATCGCAAGATAAGGAATAGGATAACTGATTTACTATCAACAGAAATGGCGTAGGGAATCTATCACTCGCATTACCCTTGCCTATTGAGGTCCTAGGAAAACCTTTGGCAACAAGAGTAAGAAGCAACAGAAACCTACGCCAAACTTGCATATATAATAGCACAGGATGTACCCTATCCAAACGAATGGAAAGGGCACACCTATGCCTGTGTACATACACACATAAAGCGAAGGCGCCTACCGCTGTCTTCATCTGAATGCCTCTTTTGAAATTTCCTAGGTTTCAATAGGTCAGAAGAAAACGTAGTACACGTCTTTCTTAATTATGATAGGCCAAGCCATGGATTTTTACTTAGCCAGCGACTCATCGCCAGCCATCCACAGCAAGACGATTGCAAAAGTACGAAAAAGAATTGGCTTCACAAAATTTTGGGTCTTTTTTCTTGCATATCTCATTTACTTTTCTTATCTTTGCCACCAAATTAATAACAATAACATTAAAAAGGAGGTTATTATGCAAGCAACAAAGAACAATACAAAGGAGGAAACCATCAGAAAGTTCAAACAACTCCTAAAACATAAAGAGGAGATGCTCGAAAGAGCAAAACAATATGATGGCATTGACATTTATGCTAAAACAGAAATCCACTATTAGATGAAATCAAAGCTGATTTCGAAAAGTCGGCAAATGATTTAAAAGAGAAATAGTTTCTTGCAAATCCCAAATAAAATTGGTTATAAAGCAGCATATATTCAAGGCTTTTGCCCTTACAGGGCGCAGGGGGACAACACCTTAATACCCAGGGTGTTGCCCTGGGCTAGGAGCTTTTGCCCTTTCAGGGCGTGTGGGGTAAAACTTGCGAAAGTTCAATTATCTAAAGAAAAATCTTTTTTCTCTAAACTAATGTCACTATTGCCACACTTTCTGATAACACTCTGGTATTTAGCGTTTTAAGCGTGGCAATAAGGACATTTTTTATTATCACCTATTGCCACCTATTGCCACACTCTAGTATTTTATTCTTTCCTCTTCACCCAAACCTTATGGCTGCCGCGGCCTAGTGAATCTATCGGTGAAGATTTGTCATTTGTCAGCTCCTTCAGTTCCATAGAGGCGGAAGTACGGCTCAGGTTGTTGATGGAGGCATAATCGCCTAGGGTGAAGACTCCGTTTTTCTCTATCACCTCCAGGGCACGGGCGATGCGCTCTTCCTTGGAATAGAGCTGCTTACGGATAACCTTTACGCCACCCATATCACGCTCCAGGTCACGGTCGGTTTCACGCTTCACATCCTTGATAAACTCAGGAGACGCCTTGAAGTTGATGTCCTTCACGCCCACCTTGCGGTACGTCATCTTATCATCTGGATTCAGAATTTCCCTAGGCTTCTCATCCTCGAAAGCGAGGGAGAGGGAGAAGGTGCCGAAACCTTCCAGATTCACGTTGTAACCCATGGAGAGCATGTCTGCCAGCATATCAACCACATCAGTCAATACAGCCTCCGTGGTACTTTCCGAAATACCGCGATGGTAGTTCTGCATCATCTTGACGAACTCTTTTCGGGATAGTGTACGGTTGGTCACCATCTTGGGATAAACTCTGCGCTTGCCTTCATCACGCAAATCATTCAACTCTTGCAACTTGTACTTAGCCATATCAGTTTCCTTTCTTATTAAGATTGTAATCACTCCTTATTGCAGCAGCCTTTGCATCCTACAGTATTTATGATCATACCTAAGAAGAAAAGACCACAAACCTAGGAAGAAAAGTATTTTATCCTAGGAGAAATCTCCGTTCACCGACGCTGAATGTCCGTTCAACGTCGCCGAACGGCGGTTCAACGTCGGTGAATGGCGGTTCAACGTCGATGAACGAAGATTTCTACCTTGCAAAGATACAACTTTATCAGATATAAAACAAGACTTTTCCTGAATATCTTTACTTTTCCGGCCATAATTCTTCGTTTTTTGAGCTTATTTCTTTGCGTATCCCAAATAATTGTGTTAACTTTGTAGTCAGATTGCAAGACAAAGGTCAAAGGATTGCAAACCAAAGGTCAAAGGATTGCAAACCAAAGGTCAAAGGATTGCAAGCCAATGACAAAGAAAAAGACTAAGATTAGACATTCTTATGAGTATGAAGATATTAGCAACCAGCGACTGGCACCTGGGCAACTTGTTTCACGGCAACGACCGTCTGCCAGAACACAAGCATTTCCTGAAATGGCTCCTGGAACAAATCGCTGAACAAAAGCCCGATGCTCTCCTCATAGCAGGAGACATCTTTGATAACGGAAATCCATCGGCAGCGGCACAGACCGTTTATTACGAGTTTCTTGCCGATGCTACCCAACTGTGCCCGAACATGCAAGTCATCATTACCGCCGGCAACCACGATTCCGCCAGCCGACTGGAGGCTCCCCGTCCGCTGCTCACCCGATACCACGTGGAAATAAGAGGAAACGTAAGGAAAATCTGGCAGCAGGGAGAAAGCGAGGACGATGATAAAACCGGCGGACATTGGATCTATTCCTTCGATGACCTCATCATCCCCGTAACCAACGAGGAAGGAGAAGAAGTCATCATCCTCGCCGTACCTTTCCTAAGAAGCGATGTAGTGCAGAACGCCAGTTACTCGCAGGGAGTCAACGACTTTCTGAGAGAACTGACGGCTGAGGCTCGACAGAAATACCCGGGCAGGAAGTGCATCATGATGGCACACATGTACGCCAAGGGTTCGGATATCGCCAAAAAGGATGCGAGCGAGAAAATCATCATCGGCGGACAGGAGGAAGTGGACCTGGAAGGATGGAACGACCATCCCGACTATATGACTTGCGGACACATCCACAAACGGCAACATATCTGGAACACCGACTGGGCAAGATACACGGGAAGTATCCTCCCGATGTCGTTTGCCGAGAAAGACTACACACACGGCATCGACCTCATCACCATAGAACACGGAGAAGAGGAGGAAGGAAAGGAAACCGGCAAGAGTAAGGAATGGAAAGTAGATTTCCTGGAATACAAGCCTCAGCACGCCCTCCGCATCCTGCCCGAAGATGAGGATGAGCTGACCTTCAAGAAATGGCAGAAGCTCATCAATTCTGAACTCTCAGAGAGAACAGACGGCGAACTGAGCGACCATTTCGACTACGTGATGCTGAAGGTGAAACAGGAGAAACTATCCAGCGATGACATCAAGGAACTGGAGAAACTCGTCAACGAAAAGGATGCCGTGCTCTGCAAAATCCAGCGCATCATCCCACAACTGGACCTCTCCACCATCCAGGGTTCCCAGCACATCACCAGCATAGAAGACATCATCAACCGTCCTCCGCTCGATACGCTGAAAGAAGCCTTCGCCATCAGGCACAACGCTCCGATGAACGAAAGACAGGAGAAAATGTTATCCGATTTATTAACGACATCATCATTATGAAATTCCTACAACTCGAAATACTCAACCTCGCTTCGCTTGACAAACAGGGAGGCGAGGTCATCAACTTTGAAGAAGGTGCCTTAGGCGAAAGTACCATCTTCAGCATCGTAGGTCCGACGGGAAGTGGCAAGTCTACCCTACTCGATGCTATCTGTCTGGCTCTCTACAACCGCGCCCCACGCTACCCCAGGAAGAAAGGCGACAAGAACCAGAACATCGAGATTTTCGGAGCTGCCGATGCCAGCGAAAGTAACCGTCTGGCTCCTACCGACAGCCGAAACATCCTGACACGTGGCAAGAAAGAGGGCTACAGCAAACTCACCTTCCTTGCCAACAACGGCAGCATCTACCGCGCAGAATGGCACGTCAGATTCCAGAGAGTGCGCTACGAGAACGCCAAGACTGCGCTTTATAAAATCACGAGAAACGGAGAAGAGATAACAGAGGAAGCTGCCGACTGGAATGAGCTGCCGAACATCATCGGACTCGACTACGACCAGTTTCTCCGTACCGTGCTCATCGCCCAAGGCTCGTTTGCCAACTTCCTGACGGCGAAGGAAAACGAGCGGTACGAACTCCTGGAAAAACTCATCGGATGTGAGGAAACTTATACGAACATCGCTACTGAAATCAAGAAGGCGAAAGACCAGGCGACGGATGCCTACAACCAGATGGCAGCATCGGTGGAAGCCGTAAAACAGAACCTGCTGAACGATGAAGAACTTACCCAACTGAAGGAGGAAATCGACCGCCTGGAAAAGGCTGAGAAGGAACTCGACAGCCAGTTGCAAGCCATCTCGAAAGACCTGCAATGGTTTGAGGAAAACGATAAGCAAATCAAGCAAATCACTATCTGCCAGTCAGATATGAAACAAGCAGCAGATGCCATTAAAGCGATGCAAGCCCAGATTCTCCATCTGCAGCTGCACGATGAAGTACAGCCAGCCGTCAACCAGCTGCAGGAAGTAGAGCGACAGACGCAAAGCATCCACGAACAGGAAGAAAACATCCTGAAAGCGGAAGGAAACATCAAAAGTCAAGAGTCTGCCATCAGCGAAAGCGAGAAAGCTCTCGCCAGTCTGAAGGAAGCAGTAAGCAAGGCACAGGAACAGCAGGAAAAGGCGCTGCCGGTCATCGCTGAAGCAAGGGCGCTGAAAACAAAAATGGAAGCGGCAATGCCGAATCTGAAAGAAAAGAAAGAGGCATTGGAGTTGGCTCAGAAAGAGAATCAAACTGCCCTGAAAGACGTGGAGGAAAACGCCCGAAACATCCAAAAATGGGAAGCTGAAACGGAGAAAGCGAACCTTGCTCTCAAAACGACAAAGGAAGAGATTGCCAAGCAGAAACAGGTTCTGCACGAAGCGACGCAAGCCGCTGAACAGGCTTGGGAGAAGGAAAGAAATAAGACTGCCGGACAGAATATAGAGGAACTGCAGAGCCATAAATCGGCAGCCGAAAAGAAACTGCAGGATGTCCAGCAAGCCATCAAGGTTGTGGCTCATCTCGATACTGCCACAACAGAAAAGCAGAAGAATGAGGAGCGCATCCTGGTCTTGGGCAAGAGAAACGCAGAGATAGATGAGGCGCTGGGCAAATTAACCATCGAGGCGCTGACCCAAGAGACCCTGACGCTGAGAAATGCCTATACCCTCATGGTGAGTGAGAAATGGGAGATTCATCGTGCCAACCTGACCGAAGGCAAACCTTGTCCGCTCTGTGGCAGCACGACCCATCCTTATCATACCGACAACAGACAGTTTGAGGAAGCCACCACGGAACTCTCTCAACTTCTGAAAGCCAAGGAGAATCTGCTAAAACTGCAGCAGAAAGAGGAGAAGGATCTTTCCGGCGAGAGAAAACAGAACGATGGTGAAGTACAGACGCTCCAGAAACAACAGGAAAAGCTGTCGGGAGAAATAGCAACTTACGAAGAGGATTGGAAGGCGCTCATCGCCCAGTATCCAAAGATTCCGAAGGCAGAGGCAGAACTGAAATCGCTCTTGCCTATCTATGAAAACAAGGCGAAAGATGCGAGCAGCAAACTGAGCCTCTTTAACAAGATTCAGAAAGAGATAGAACGGCTGACCCAACTCAAGGATAAGGCTGTAAAGGATGAAGCTGCGTATGAAAGCAAGGCTTCTACTATACAGAACAAAGCCCAAGAAAATACTTCAACCTGCGCAACAAAACTAGCTGAGCAAAAAGCACTTACAACCAACCTCATCTCACAGCAAAAGAGCAAGGAGGAGGCTTACGGGAAAGCCCTTCAGGCATGGAATAGCGCCAAGAAGGAAATGGAGGAATGGCAGGAGAAATATAAGCAAATTCTGAATGGCGAAGAACCAGACGCGGCTGAACAAAGACTGACAGCAGCAAAGGATGAGGCAACGAAAGCAGCTGATACTCAGAACGAGAATATTAACAAACTGAAGGCTGAACTCGCCAACAGTAAAGGTTCGCATCAAACCATGCAGTCTCAGAACAAGACGATGAAAGAGAATCTGCAAGAGAAGGAAAAGGAACTCGACCTTTGGATTGAGGAATATAACAAGCAGCTTGAAGAAAAGAGCATCGAACCACCATTCATCGACCGAAATACCATCCGGGAGATGCTTCACTCTGCCGAAGACTGGAACGCTATCCGACGTGAAAAGGACGAAAAGGAGAAAGCCGTGGCTTCAACTACCGCCCTTTACCAGAGTGCAGAAAAGGCGCATCAGCAGCACTTGGAACATCAGCCAGCCCAAACCCGTGATGCTCTCTTAGCCATTCAGCAGGAGTACCAGGAAAGAAGCCAGCGCAACGAACTGATTGCTGCCAACGCCAGGATGCAGAACCATCAGGAAGCCGTGAAGCTGTTGGGTGACAAGGCTGAGGCTCTGAATCTCGTAACACAGGAAAAGGACGACTGGACAGCCATTACGGATGCCATCGGAGCAGACGGCAAGACGCTGCGCAAGATAGCCCAATGCTATACGCTCAGTTTCCTGATAGCGCACGCCAACCAGGAAATCAGAAAGTTCAACAGCCGTTACGAACTGCAACAGGTAAAGCATTCGCTGGGCATCCGAGTCATCGATCACGACCGTGCCGACGATATCCGAGACACCACCTCCCTATCAGGTGGCGAAACCTTCATCGTGAGTCTGGGCTTAGCCTTGGGCCTGTCGGCATTATCCTCCCGCAACATCTCCTTCGAGAACCTGTTCATCGATGAAGGCTTTGGAACCCTCGACCCCGATACCCTAGCCACCGTCATCGACTCCCTCGCCATGCTGCAAAGTTCGCAAGGCAAGAAGGTGGGCGTCATCAGTCATACCGACACGATGAGCGAGCGCATCACCACCCAGATAAGGATTATCAAGAATGGTAACTCCGGCAGCAGCCATATCGAGATCTATCCTTAACCCATCGTAATTACACCTTCATAAAATAGTAATTACACCATTATATATAGGGTACACATACATTATCCATCCGTGAACAGGGCATCACCATCGATGTGGCTTACCGCTATTTCGCCACACCGAAACGCAAGTTTATCGTCACAAAACAAATATGCGTTCCTACGGATTCATCTATCCACAGGAACGCATATTCTTTATTTTATCATACGAGATAATCATTCTTTATACAATTCTATATCATCATACGATATTTAAACCTTATTTCCCTCTTTCGGGAAAACCACGGTTGGCTGGAAGGTCTTAGCCTCCTCAAAGTCCATCAGGGCATAAGCGATGATGATGACGGTATCGCCCACCTGCACCTTGCGGGCTGCAGCACCATTCAGGCAGATACAACCGCTGCCACGCTCACCCTTGATAATATAGGTTTCCAAGCGCTCACCATTGTTGTTGTCTACAATCTGAACCTTCTCGCCTGCTATCAGATTAGCAGCGTCCATCAAGTCCTCATCAATGGTGATGCTACCCATATAATTCAGGTTAGCCTCAGTTACGGTCACACAATGGAGCTTACTCTTCAATACTTCTATCTGCATTGTTCTGTTATTACTTGATCTGTTACGGATTAAACTTAATAAAGAATATCTATCGAGGAATTATCCTTTATACTTGATATGGTCGATGAGACGGATAGGAGTCTTACCGCAATAAACGGTGATGCAACCTACCACGTATGCACTATCCTCCCATGAAGAAACATCCTGCAGGCTGTCGCCATCCACAATCTGGAAATACTCTACCTCCAGACCCTCTACAGCATTGATGTCGGCAACCACCTTATCGTGAGTTTCCTGTACGGTATGAGTCTTGGCATACTCCACACTCTCCTTCAGGGCCTTATAGATGTTTGGCGCAATGGCACGCTCATCAGGAGCCAGCAAAGTATTACGGCTGCTCTTAGCCAAACCATCCTCATCACGGACAATAGGACACTCCACAATCTGCACATCGCTGTTGATGTACTTCACGAGCTGCTTGATGACAGCAATCTGCTGCCAATCCTTCTCACCGAAATAAGCACGGGTTGGTCGAACGATATAGAAAAGACGGCTCACTACCTGACATACACCATTGAAATGACCCGGGCGCTTGGCACCCTCCATCACGGTAGAAACAGGTGGAAACTCAAAGTGGCGTGTATCTGGTGTAGGATACATCTCCTTCACCGATGGTGCAAACACATAGTCAGCACCACAAGCCTCCAAGAGCTTGCAGTCAGCATCGAGGGTACGAGGATAGCGATCCAAGTCACCCTGATCATTAAACTGTGTAGGATTCAGGAACACAGAAACCACAGTCACGCCATTTTCCTTCACACTGCGCTTAACAAGAGAGGCGTGACCCTCATGCAGCGCACCCATAGTTGGCACAAGGCCGATTTCCTTTCCCTCCTTACGACACATGAAGAGTTCGTTCTGGAGGTCAACAATCTTATTGAATACTTTCATCGTCATAATCTGTTTTCGGGTGCAAAATAACAACTTTTTTCTCAAATGAGAAAGAAAAAACCTAAAAATATGCGAATTATTGCCGAAAATAATGAATTTCGGAGAAAAAATGCCCCTATTTGAAGTTTTTTTTGTACCTTTGCACGTAATTCGTAAGAATAAAATTTAAATTTTATGGCAAAAAAAGTATTATTTATCAATCAGGAGATCGACCCATACGTAGCCGAGTCTCACATGTCAATCATGGGACGCGAACTGCCTCAGAAGATGCAGGAAGCAGGTTTTGAGATCCGCACCTTCATGCCTAAGTGGGGCACCATCAACGAGCGTCGCGGACAATTGCACGAGGTCATTCGCCTGTCTGGTATGAACCTTATCATCGATGATACAGACCATCCGCTGATCATCAAGGTTGCATCTATACCAACAACACGACAGCAGATTTATTTCATCGATAATGATGACTATTTCAAGAGCCGTCAGATGGGCACCGATGAAAACGGAAAGGAATATGCCGACAACGGCGAAAGAGCTATCTTCTTCGCACGTGGTGTATTGGAAACCGTCAAGAAGCTCCGCTGGCAGCCTGACGTAATCGTCTGCCAGGGTTGGGCTAGCGCAGTAGTGCCATTCTATGTAAAGACAGCCTACAGCGAAGAGCCTTCATTTGCAGAATCAAAGGTAATTACCGCTCTCTATACCAACGAACTCAAGGGTGAACTGGGTACCAACTTCAAGCGTTGCGTTGCCTTCCGCGATGCCAAGCCTGAACTGCTCGACGGCTATCAGGACGACTTCGACTTCATTGAGCTCGGCAAACTCGCCATCGACTATAGCGACGGTGTGGTAGAAGGTGAAGAAGAAGCTAACCAGATTCTCTTTGATTATGCGAAGGAGAAGAACAAACCTGTACTGGCTTATCCGGGAGAAGATATCCAGGAGCCATACACAGACTTCATCAACAAGGTTTGTCCTGACGCAGAATAAAATTCCGACAACAGAGACACATACATACAAGGATAATGAAAATTTTTAGACTCTTAACAGTATTAGTAATAGCAGCGCTTACTTTCGCTGCATGTGATGATACCACCGAGGGAATCGGTGGTAGCATCACTAATAAGATAGACAACATTAACATTTCCGACTCAGCGTTCAATGTTACCACAAAGTCTATAGTAGCAGATTCTGTATTGAGCCGCAACAACACGGGGCTCATCGGAAAGATGAAAGACCCGGAAACCGGCAACTATGTAAAGGGCGACTACATGACCCAGTTGAGCGTATTGCCTACTTTCGATGTAGATACACTCGATTACATCAAGCAGGCAAACAACGGTTCTATCGAAGCAGACTCATGCTACCTCCTGGTTTCATACAATGCCAGCTATGGTGATACCATCGCCCCAATGAAGGTGACAGCCTATGAGATGACCGAGCCGATGAGAGAGGATCAGGAATATTACTCTAATTATGATGCCTTCAAGAACGGCTGGGTAAACGAAAACAACCCGCATTGGAGTAGTAATTACAACTTGAGCAATACATCAGACGTCAAGAACTTCAAGATTTACTTGAATAAGGAGTACAAGAAAGATGGTAAGAGATACAAAAACTATGGTTCTTACATCATGCAAACATACGCAGAACATCCTGAGTACTTCAAGACCAATTACAAGTTCCTGCACAACGTCTGCCCTGGCTTCTTCATCAAGAATGTAGGCGGTACGGGTAACATGGCTAAAATCTGGAATACAGAGCTTATCTTCTACTGGACCCGTCACAAGACCATCAATAAAGACAGTACAGCTGTAAGCATCGGATACAACCGTTTCGATGGTACAGAAGAGGTATTGCAGCTCAACAAGATTGAGAATGATACCAAAAATCTGGAGCAGTTGGCAAGTCAGCCGAACTGTACTTACCTCAAGTCACCAGCAGGTATCTTCACCGAGGTTACCCTCCCTATCGAAGACATCATGAGAGGTCATGAGAAGGATACGCTCAATACAGCATCCATCTCCTTCCCACGACTCAACAATGCAGACGAAGACAACGCATATAACTTTGCTACACCAAGCACCATCCTGATGGTACAGAAAGACAGTTTGCAGTCGTTCTTCGAAAAGAGCAAGTTGGCAGACAATCGTACTTCTTATACGGCAAGCTACAGCAGAACCGGCACCTACAAGAATGCCTATACATTCCAGAATATCGCCAACCTGGTTTCTGCCATGTATAAGAACAAGGCTGAGGGCGAGAAGAAGAATGCCAACTGGATGAATGAGCATCCTAACTGGAATAAAGTAGTACTGGTTCCTGTAAACGTCATCACAACCACACAGGGCTATACTACCGTCATCTCCAAGATTAATCACGATATGTCACTCGCTTCTACCCGACTGAAAAGAGGTGTAATAACCACCGACAGCAACGGCAAGGAGACAAGTCCTATACAGATAAAGGTGATTTACAGTAAGTTTAAAGAAGAATAAGCATTCATAACGCAAAGTAAAAAAGGAAACGAAACATGGCAGATAATTTTTTGGAGCGTCATCGCGAAGAATACGAAATACGCAAGGCTGCATGGCTCAAGAAAAAGAAACTATTCATGAAGTCAGGCAAGAAACAGAAGCCCCAGACACAGATGCCACGTCCTGAAGACGAAGCGTTATAAACAAGAAAATATTCAGAATCCTGAGAAAGAGGGTGTATCATAAAGCATTTGATTGTTTATGATACACCCTCTTTAACTTTGCCGGTTAATCCTTAAAAACCGCCGCATAAGTACAACAAAAGCCATTTAATACAAAATAAAGCAAAATTAATTTGGAGTTTACCCATTTTTTTTATATCTTTGCATTGTGAACTTAAAAGTATTAAATATTAAATAGACAAAAAGCAATAAAATAAAAATAATCGAGATATTAGTAGAGATACTGGTCTATGGGTTTAACTTTTCTAAGAACTTGCATTTAAGGATACAAGATATTTGCAGGATACAAGTTACTTGCAATATATGAGATACTTGGTTTATGTTTATAGATAATGGAGACTATACTCTCTCTTAAAGAATTTGTTTTAAATTAAAGTTAGATGTTAGTAATATAAGTCCCCGTAGTGACCGTGAGGCTACTGCGGGGACGCTTTTTCAATTTATAGTATATAGAAACAAAAAGGGCAAGGCCATCTCTGGCCTTGCCCAATCTATTTTTATAACTCTTTATCTATATTATAAGATTCTACCTGTAAGAGAGAACTTCAAAACAGGATAAACCTTCAAGTCTTTTACGAACTTAGAGAGATCATCCTCGCCAGCATCTTCCAATGCCTTATTGATATCTATCTCGTTACCATTCTGGTAAACCTTGAGCTTGCCCATGAACTGGCAACCCAACTCTAAGCGGCAACCGATACGGTTCTTAGGAACCAGACGACCGAAACCTAAACCAAGGTATGGACGAACATTCTTGCAACGGATATCGCCCTGAAGGTTATAGTTCTCATCGAGCTCCAGGTTATAACCACCCAAGTTGGCTGATATAGCCTTACGGAACTGATCCTTCAATTCAGGAGTATGCAAGTTGTTCTCAGAGAACTTACGAAGTTCATCACAAGAACCGGTAACCTCAGCAATCTTCTCACCACCAATAGACAAACCAGCAGCAATAAAGAACTTGCTGCCACCACCGAATGGATACAGATTAGCCTTTACATTAAAGGTGGTACGGTCGAATGAGCCTTCTGCATGAATGGTTGCACTGCTTGGGTACTGAACATTAGGTACTTGAGGCAAAGAACTGGTTTTAACATCTACATCCAAATCACCAGACAGTTTAAAAGATGGCATGATGTTCACACCTGCTTCTACCTCAAGGAAGTTAGTAACAGGAGCAGCCACACCTACACTAATACCCTCGGTACCTGCACCCACGTTAAGACCTACATGGTCAAAGATACCGCGCTTGTAATCGCTCTGCGCCATTACACTCCCTACACTAGTAAGCAGAATTACTGCCAACATCATTAATTTTTTCATAATCGTTCTGTTTCTTAGTTCTTATATCAAATTATTTTTTTCATATCGTTCTTAAACACAAGTGCAAAAGTAAAGAAAAGTTATAAGAAAAACGAATAATAGTGGCAAAAATTAAGGCTCTTTAATACTTTTACGTACTAAAGAGCCTAACATCTTGTAAAAAAACTAAAATTACAGACAAAAGACATACTCGTTGCAAATAAGAATAGATGTCTGTATTTCGTACTTACTAATGTAAAATACGAGGCTTAATCTACAACCGTAAACTTGGCATATTTCAGCAAAAGCTGTTTGGTACCAGAATGAACGAACTCTACTGTAGCCTTCGTATTCTCACCAGTTCCCTCAATCTTCAATACCGTTCCCCGTCCAAAACGCTGATGCTCAATCTTCATTCCCTCCTGCAAACCACAAGAAGAACTGCCAGCAGATGAAGCTGTAGAAGAAGAAACGGATGCTGTAGAAAATCCAGTACCGCGAGAAGCAGGATGAGAGGAATGCGTCTCCATATAACGCTTAGCTGCATTCAGCGCCCTAACAGACTTGAAATTACCTTCAGAGAGAGATGGGCGTCCGGAAGTACGTAAAGTCTCTGGTTCATCATCAAAGAGAGAAGGCTTAGGATCTGCTACAAACTGCGATGCTACCGGTTTGGAATTCTGATACCTGCTACTGTATCTAGGCTGCTCAGCATCCTCCCACGGTCTGCGAGGACGTTGCGCTCTCGCCCACTCCGGCTGGTCAGACATCGAATCAGCTCTTGAACCAGACCTTGAACCAAGTCTTGATTCTGCTCTAAAGCCAAACAAGTTTCCACCAGCCTCATCCTGACTATCTATCAACTTGCCGTCAATCTCATCGATAAACCGACTCGGATTATCAAACTCCATCTTGCCATATCTCCAGCGGTTCTTGGCGTTCGTCAGAATACAATGTTTCTCAGCTCGCGTAATGGCTACATAAAGCAATCTCCGTTCTTCCTCCAGTTCTCTGAGCGAAGCAGCAGAAAGCGGACTCGGGAAGATATTCTCTTCCAATCCTACCACGAAGACCGTAGGAAACTCCAAACCCTTGGCAGCATGAACCGTCATCAGAGAAACACGAGGTTCATCCTTATCACCATCGCTGTCAGCATCGGTAAGCAGCGCCACATCCTGCAGATAATCCTGCAGGAAGAGTTCATCAAACCTACCCTCTTCACGGCGTTCCTCCACAAAAGCCGACATACCGCTCAAGAATTCCTCCAGGTTCTCCTGACGTGCCAGATCATCGGCATCCTTGCCCGACATAATATCCTGACTGATACCACTCTCCTTGATAATGGCATCACCCAATTCATAGACATCCGTAGTTTGAGCCCGTTCGATAAACGAAGAAATCAGCAATCTGAAGGTTTCCAGCTTGTTCATCGTACCCTTGTTAACCGCCAGTCCATACTGCTCAGGGGTACCGATTACCGCCCAGAAACTCACCTGGTTCTGATGGGCACAGTCAGCAATCTTCAGCACCGTAGTAGCCCCTATTCCTCGTGCCGGATAGTTGATGATACGCTTGATAGCCTCTTCATCATCCGGATTCGCCACCAGACGGAAATAGGCTATGATGTCCTTGATTTCCTTGCGCTGGTAGAAACTCAGTCCGCCATAGATGCGATAAGGAATACCCTGCTTTCTGAACTCCTCCTCGAAGCTGCGGCTCTGGGCATTGGTACGATAGAGAATGGCAAAATCACTATACTGGCAGCCATCCTCGCGCCGGATACGCTTCACGTCCTTCGCCACAATCACCGCCTCTTCCTTGTCGCTGTACGCAGGCTTATACTGAATCTTCTCACCCTTCGCATTCTCGCTGAACACATCCTTAGGAATCTGGTTGCGGTTGTGCTTGATCAGACTGTTAGCCGCCTCAACGATGGTCTGGGTAGAGCGGTAGTTCTGTTCCAGTTTGAAGAGACGCGTTCCCTGAAACTGGCGCTGATAGTTGAGAATATTATCGATATTTGCACCACGGAAACTATAGATACTCTGCGAGTCATCACCCACGGCACAAACACGCTGCTTCTCCTGACAGAGTTGCATGACGATAGACATCTGAACGTGGTTGGTATCCTGATACTCATCCACCAGGACATAATCGAAGCGGGCGGCATATTTGTGGCGAATATCCTCATGCTCCCTGAAGAGCTGATAGGTAAGCGTCAGCAAATCATCGAAATCCATGGCATTGGCCTGCTTGCAGCGCTGCACGTAAGCCACGAAAATCTTACCAACCTCAGGGATCTGCGCACGCTTGTTCTGCTCGAAGATAGCCGCATCTCTCTCATAAGCCGCAGCACTCATCAGGTTGTTCTTCGCCATCGAAATCTTGGCATGAACGGCAGCAGGCTTATACTTCTTATCATCCAGCTCCATCTCCTTCACTATCGCCTTGATCAGCGAGCGCGAGTCACTTTCGTCATAAATGGTAAAGTTGTTATTGAAGCCGATATGCTCAGCCTCCGCTCTCAGGATTCGGGAGAAGATGCTGTGGAAGGTACCCATATAGAGATGCTGGGCAAGATCATTTCCCACCAGTTTTCCGATACGTTCCTTCATCTCCCTTGCCGCCTTGTTGGTAAAGGTGAGCGCCATGATGCTCCAGGGTTTCATGCCCTGGCTAAGGAGATAAGCTATCTTATAAGTAAGCACACGCGTTTTACCCGAACCTGCACCGGCTATCACCAGCGAAGGTCCGTCAATATATTCTACCGCAGCACGCTGCGCTTCGTTCAAGTCGTTCAGTAAATCCATTAATCAATATTTACCAGATTTTTCACTCTTCATTCTTCACTCTTCATTCTTCACTTCCCCCTATATCCTCCCACAGCCGTGCCCGGGTCGAAATCTTCGCCCTCACGAGGGAAGGTAGGGATAAATCTCATCTGATGTTCTATCTGTCGCTGGCGCTTCTTCATATAAGCGCTAGGATGCAGCGAACTGAATTTGCGCGGATTAGGAAGTGTAGCTGCTATCAGCGCACACTCGCCACGAAACAGATCTTTCGCTTTCTTGTCGAAATGATATTCTGCAACCGCATCCACACCATAGATACCCGGTCCCATCTCAATGCTGTTGAGATAAACCTCCATGATGCGCTGCTTGCTCCACATCATTTCGATGAGGAAGGTAAAGTAGACCTCAAATCCCTTGCGGGTCCATGAACGGCCAGGCCACAGGAAGACATTCTTAGCGGTCTGCTGACTGATGGTACTTGCTCCATGCACCTTTCCACCACGTGCATTATTCTTCGCCGCACTCTCGATGGCATTGAAGTCGAAACCGTGATGCTTCAGAAATCTCGCATCTTCGCTCGCCATTACCGCCACTGGCATATGAGGCGAGATCTTATCCATCGAAACCCAATGATGATGCAGGGTAATACTCTCTCCATCAGCTACTTGCTGGAAGCATCGGATAAACATCAGAGGAGTGACATATACAGGAATGAACCTATATGCCACTACAGCAAGAATGGTGGTACTGAAAAACAGCACCACCACCCATTTTACTATATTCTTGATTTTCTTCAAAATCATCTATTTGCTTTTTCCCTTCCAGGATCATGAAAGTTATTACTTCAATGTACCATTGTTGGCTGCGTTAATCATAGCCTGGCTAGCATACATGTAAACCTCTACACGACGATTCTGGGCACAAGCAGCAGTAGTATTCACTACAGGGTTAGCAGAACCAAAACCCTGAACATTCTTTACCTGACGACTGGTAACACCGCAAGAAGCAAGATAGTTGTAAACTGCCTCAGCACGCTTCTGGCTCAAAGGCAAGTTGATACCATCATTACCTGTAGCATCGGTATAACCCTGGATAGAAACCTCGCAGTCGGTATTATTCTTCAATACACCGGCAAACTGAGCCAAATCAGTCTTTGCGCTGCTGCTGAGAGTAGAACCGTTAGTTGGGAAGAGGATACCAGAAGCAAATGTTACCTTAACGGCAGACAAGCCATTGGCATCTGTTACAGTCTCAACCTGTGCATTCTTCACCTGTTCAGCCTCAGCCTTTACCTTATCCATGTGCTTTCCTATGAGGTTACCAGCACCGCCACCAACAGCTGCACCGATAGCAGCACCTACGAGAGCACCGGTACCACGATGGCTATTGTTGAGCAATCCACCTACGAGAGCACCCAGAGCTGCACCAGAACCGGCACCTACAGCTGTACCTGTCTTCTGATTGGTTCCACAACTTGAAAAAAGCAAGCACAAAGAGAGGCCTGCAACTGCAAAATTAGTCTTTTTCATTTTAAAATCTCCTATATTTATGTTATTTAATTGCAAAGATAACTCTTTTTTCTCCATAATGGAGAGTTTTCTAATATTTTTTTGTATTTTTGCATGCAAATTTAAGGGTATTTGTCGAAATAGAGCTAGGAAATCACCTATTTGGGGGTGGAAAATCCCTAAAAATAGAATTTCAGACACCTGTTGGCCGATGAACTGCCGGCAGCAGATGATGAAGGTTCAAGCTTACACCTTAATATATATAACAGAAGAAATAAAAAACAAAATAAATAGAAAAAAGCAATATGGCTAAAGAACTCAAGAATTTAACCAAGCGCGCTGACAACTACAGTCAGTGGTACAATGATTTGGTAGTAAAGGCTGATCTCGCTGAGTTGTCACCAGTTCGTGGTTGTATGATTATCAAACCATACGGTTACGCTATCTGGGAGAAGATGCAGCAGCAGCTCGACAAGATGTTTAAGCAGACAGGTGTACAGAACGCATACTTCCCTCTCCTCATCCCGAAGAGTTTCTTCTCTCGTGAGGCTGAGCACGTGGCAGGTTTCGCCAAGGAGTGTGCCGTTGTTACCCACTACCGTCTCCGTTCTACAGAGGATGGTACAGAGGTTGAGGTGGATCCTAATGCAAAGCTCGATGAGGAACTCATCATCCGTCCTACTTCTGAGACTATCATCTGGAACACATATAAGAACTGGATCCATTCATGGCGTGATCTCCCTATCCTCTGCAACCAGTGGTGCAACGTAATGCGTTGGGAGATGCGTACCCGTCCGTTCCTCCGTACTTCTGAGTTCCTCTGGCAGGAGGGTCATACAGCCCACGCTACCAAGGAAGAGGCAGAGGCAAAGGCTCAGGAGATGCTCAAGGTTTACGCTGAGTTTGCAGAGAACTACATGGGTGTTCCTGTATTGCAGGGTGTGAAGAGTGAGACTGAGCGTTTCGCAGGTGCTCTCAACACTTATACCATCGAGGCAATGATGCAGGATGGCAAGGCTCTCCAGAGCGGTACTTCTCACTTCCTGGGTCAGAACTTCGCAAAGAGTTTCGATGTAACCTACTTGAACAAGGAGAACAAGCCTGAGTACGTATGGGCTACTTCATGGGGTGTTTCTACCCGACTGATGGGTGCCCTCATCATGGTTCACAGCGATGACAACGGTCTGGTATTGCCTCCAAAGCTGGCTCCTATCCAGGTGGTTATCGTTCCTATCAACAAGGGCGAGGAGCAGTTGGCTCAGATTACTGCTAAGTTGCAGCCTGTCATTGACCAGCTCCGCGAGTTGGGCATCACCGTAAAGTATGATGATAAACCTGCAAAGCGTCCTGGCTTCAAGTTCGCTGACTATGAGTTGAAGGGTGTTCCTGTACGTCTCGCTATGGGTGGCCGTGACTTGGAGAACAACACCATCGAGATTATGCGTCGTGATACCTTGGAAAAGGAGAACGTAAGCTTCGACGGTATCGTTGAGCGCGTAAAGGATATGTTGGAAGACATCCAGAAGAATATCTTCGAGAAGGCTCGTGCTTACCGTGATGCTCACGTTTACGAGTGCGACAACTACGAGGAGTTCAAGGAGCGTGTGAAGGACGGTGGTTTCTTCCTCTGCCATTGGGACGGTACAGCCGAGACCGAGGCTAAGATTAAGGAAGAGACTCAGGCTACCATCCGCTGCGTGCCTTTCGCTTACGAGCAGACTCCAGGTGTAGATATGGTAAGCGGCAAGCCAGCCGTAGCCCGTGTCATCATCGCAAGAAGTTATTAATCATCCCCGGTGTCAGGAAATTCTCCTGATACCATAATATATTTAATATGAGGCAGTTGATACTATACATCCTTTTTCTGGTGTCCATGCTCTTCTCAGGCTATGGAGAGGTATCTGCTGCCTCTATTTCTTTTACTCCCGAGGATTCTTATACCGAAGATGCAAGCCATAAGAAAGATGGTTTGGCGAAGGTTGAGTATGACAAGAGCCAGACTGAGGCACAGCTTGAAAACGCCTCACAGCTTGCTTACCGCATCTGTAGCAGCCGTCCGCAGCGCTTATTGCCAAGTGGCAACATGCACAACAGTCAGACTGCCAGTAGATTGCTTACAAATAGAATCCGTTATTTATCATCCCTTTTATCAGCTATAGAAGGTGGCATGGAGCCTTTCCGACAGGAAACTGCCCCAATCCACTTTGATGTCGCCAGCAAGTATTATGTCATTTGCCTGCGGCGTCTGCTCTGTTAGTGCTTATTCTTTTCTCTTTTTAAAATATCATATAGGTTTATCGCATCTTTCCTAAGATTTGCGATAAGACTGGTTACACCCCTATTCAAAACAAAAAACAGTTCAATATATATTATTTTTCAAGAATTAAGAATAAGCAAATAACAGTATAAAATTATGGCAAAGATTAATCATTTAGAGATGGGTGCTGATGTTTTGGCACTCCAGGATGTACAGGTAAAGAAAGGTTTCATGGGTTTGACTGTCAAGCTCATCTATCAACCTACCAACAGCGTGATTAAGATAAAAGAGAAGGAATATTCTGCAGAGGATGGAAGAAAGCTTGAGAATATCCTCAGTGCAGCCCCTAAAGATGTAGAAACAGCGATCAGCAAATTCCCTGTTTCTGCCATCAGCATGGGTAATATGAAGTTACAGGCTTGCATCTCTGACGACCACCAGTTTGTTGCTACACAGCTCCTTGCTTTCAAGGATTTCGGTTACAAGCCGGTTACAGAGATGAAAACCTATACAGGAAAGACAGCCGAAGCTTTCGCTCAGTTGTTTTAGTTATATCACAGTTTCGGGACAGGGGACAGCACAATTCCTCTGTCCCTTTTTTATTTTATGGTATAGGATGAAATCTTTATTTGAAAGAAGGCGGTTCATTCCCCTCTTCCCAATTACGGTAATGCTTAGGCGACAGACCGGTATGCTTCTTGAAGAAGGTACCGAAGGATGAGGCATTGGGAAAACTGAGTTCATTGGCTATCTGCTGTATCGTCTTCGTGGTATTCTTCATCAGATAGATACTGCGACGGATCATCGCCTTGAAAAGCAACTGCTGGACCGTCTGACCGCAAACCGACTTGACCAGTACCGACAGATATTTCGGTGTAAGACAGAGTTCATCTGCATAGAAAGCCACACTGCGCTCACGCATATAGTTCTTCTCTATCAGCAGCACCAGCGACTCAAAGATGGCAATCTTCCGTTCCATCTCCTTGCCGGCAGCCTTGAACGATGCCGAGAAGATGCTGCACAACCGATACGTAACAGCCATCAGCAACAGTTTCTGCTCATGCACACAATAGGCATCCAGTTCACCATTCTTCTCTTTTTCCTGCTCCAGTTTCCTCAACATCAGGGCATACGAAGTAAGCATATCCTCATAACCCGTCTTCCTAACATGGCAGGGTTTGGGATAAATCGTAGCATAGAGACGCATGGTAACCACGGTATTGCCCAACATGTGACGAATCTGTTCAGCACGGTAAAAAAGAAGGGTATATTTAAGGTTCTTGCCCGCTTCCTGCACATGAAACATCACCCCTTTGGAGAGGAAAACGGTCTCACCCTCAGATGCAACAAAGGATGTTCCGTCTACGCAGAAACGGAACATCCCCTGATGACAGATTACGATACCGACATAGTCAGAGTAGAAAGGCTGCATCAACAGCTGAGGAAACTCATGAGCCTCGTATATGATGATATTATCTGTTATTTTCATGATGAATATGGGTCTGTTATCTTCAGATTTAACTGCGAAGATAACAAAAATATCCATTCATCAGATGAGCTGCCTGTATCTTTTATGATATTTTAGCACTCCCCTACCTTCTTCCCAGGGATTTCACATCTACATTCTTCAGCAGATATTCGCGCGTCAGTTCCCTGATATTGCGCTTGCGCCAAGGGAGAACGAGCATCAGTCCGGCACACAGCAGACAGCCGTAGAAGGTCCAGCCTGCCATCTCCTTGATGCTCACCAGCGTGGCCTGTACCTGTACCTTTCCCTTCGTACTCATGGCAGCCATGTTCTGTGCCTCGCTTACACTCTTGCCCTGATATTGCATGCCTCTCACCGTCTGGTCGTAAGTCTTCGCCGTCTCGATGCTCGTGCGGTCGTAATCCTGGGCAAAGCGGGTTACATAATACTGCTGCCTGTGCTGCAGCACATTGGTATAGAGCGCAGAGCCGATGGAAGGGGCAATGACCATACGAACGGTAAGCATGATGCAAACCCAGGTTGACATGAAGCGGTAAGGCATGCGCTGGTTGGCTATCGTGGAGATGAGCGAATAGAGCAACATCATTCCCGTAGAACGGATGATGATAGGCCATTTCATACGTTCATACATGCCGTCGTTCTGTACTTCGAAATACATGTACAGCGCATAGGCTCCGATAAAGAGGAAGCCCAGACAGTACATCCACTTTAGGTGAATATTCTTGGCTCGGGCGATGACGGCGAATATCAGTCCCACGGTGTAGCCCACCATCACCCAGTTGCCCAAGGTGGCGTTCTGCCAGTTGTCTATCTTCATGCTCACATTGGTGAACACGTTGACAAACATGGCACTCGAATTGCAGACCATCAGCAGGAAGAAGAGCAGGATGCCGTAGTTGATGACTCTGAGCTGGAACACCTCCATGATGAAATAAGGTGAACGCCGCGTCTTCTCCAGATAGATGAACAGAGCGGTAAAGATAAGACAGACCACCGAAGAGAAACGGATGGTTGGATCATCAAACCAGTCGAGCGTCTTACCGAAAACCATGACGTAAGCAAACGAACAGAGCATGATACTGAACACCGTAACATTGCCAAACTTCGACAGCGTTATCGGGAACTTAGGCATCGGATACTTATGATAAGGCATGGTGAAGAACACGATGATGATGCCTGCCAGCATGAATGCCATCATGAAATGATAAACATACTGCCACTCATAGGCATAGGCAAGCCATGCCGTTAGCCAGGTTCCCAACTGTCCGATAATCATGAAGAAGAGATAGATGACCGGCTGCGAAACCATCTTCTCCGAATCTGCCGCATCCCATGCTTCCTCGGTAGTAGGCTCGCATCCCGGCGTGATATTCCTCGTAGCCTCTATTCCGAAACCGTATCTGATGAGCACGAAGAGATGCGCCATCAGCAGCGTCTGACGGACAAACCCCATCAGCAGACTGCACAGTCCGAGTATGAACAGCGAGTCGGTCTGGGCACACACGAAACTGAGGATAAAGAGAATGGAGAAGCCCACGATACACATCATCTTCTCTCTACGGATGCACACCAGTTCATAGAAGAACGGCGAGAAAGCCGCCATTCCTATCGAGGTGCAGAAACCCGCAAAGGCGATGTATTCCGACTGGATGCCGAGCCCGCTCATCATCTCGCCGCTGTTGGCAGAATAGACACCACTCATCGTAATCATCGGCACGAAGAGGATGATCATGAAGATGATTCCGAGCGGTTTGGGCACCCAATCATAAAACGGATAATTCTTATATTCTTCTTCCATATATTACTTCATTTCCATCTAGCTGTTTTTTACTTTCTCTCAGCCTTGACAACCACCATCATGCCGGCAGCAAGATGCTCATTATCCTCTTTGCTGAGGTTGTTGAAATCGATTCTTACAGGCACACGCTGCTGAATCTTGACAAAGTTGCCAGCAGAATTGTCGGTAGGTACCAGCGAATATTTCGAACCGGTAGCACCAGAAATGGCGGTCACCGTACCCTCAAACTCCTTGTTGCTGATGGCATCTACGGTCATACGCACCTTCTGTCCTACATAGAGATTCTCTATCTGGGTTTCCTTATAGTTGGCAATCACCCATTTGTTGTTGGTTGGGATGATATAGGTAATGGTGGTTCCTGCATTTACCATCTGTCCCTCCTCGATAGAGCGGCGACCCAGTTTACCGTCGCAAGGGGCCACAACCACACAGTAAGAGAGATTCAGCTTTGCCATCTCTACGGCTGCCTCGGCACGCTCGATGGAGGCAGCCACATTCTGCTTGCGGGTAGTTACCTCGTTTACTCCCTTATAGGCAGCAGCCTGCTGCTTCTTTACCCCTTCGAGTTTCTTCCTGGTAGCAGCATATTCCACCTCCAACTGTTCGAGCTGGATAGGAGTAGCCGCCTTCTTTTCTACCAGGTTGCGATAGCGTTCGCAGTCCTTGGCAAGTTTGGCAAGTCGTACATTTATTTCATCGATGGATGCCTGATAGATAGAAGCTGATGTCTCGGTGGTCTGCTCTGTAGCGTTGATGACATTGGCTCCTGCCTTGGCATCCTTGAGGGCTGCTTCAGCCTCCATCAGACGGATGCGATACTCCCGGTCGTCGAGCACAAGGAGGGTATCTCCCTTGTGTACTTCCTGATGTTCTCTGAAGCATACCTTGGCGATATAGCCGGATGCACGGAGATTAACCGGTGAGATATATTGCTCTATCTGAGCATCATTGCTCGTTTCGTTAGAGCTATAATCGAGGAAGAGGCAAACGATCTTCCAGAGTCCGAAAGCCAGGATAGCAACACCTATCAGACTGGCGATAATCTGTCTTACGCGCTGTTTCTTGAGTTTTTTCCTGGTTTCTTCGTGAGATACCTGTGTAGCCTCTGCTGTTTCTACATTTTTATTTTCGTTCTGTTCCATAGTTTTATTGTAATTTGGAATCAGGGAATATGAAGTAAAGTTTTTTACATCCCGTTTTCCTGTTTATGTTTTATTTTTTAATGATTTATTCTTCTCCGTTATTTAGCAACCGAAATCTGGTTGAGCTGTCCAGTCAACTTGAGCAGCGAGAGATTGGCAACCTTGTAGCGATAGTAGGCTGTGAGATAATTGTTCATTGCCTCGCTCATACGCATCTCGTCCTGCAGCACCGCTGTCATCGAAGCCACACCCTCCTTATACTGGTCAGCTGTTACGTTGTAAACATCCTGAGCCATGGTATAATTATCAAACTGCTTCTTGTAGTTGCGCTGACTGTTATTCACCTCGCTCACCGCATTCATATAGTTTGCCTGCAGTCCCTTCAGGGCGTCCTCGTAACCGATGCGTGCATTCTCCTCCTCTATCTTCGCCTTTCTGATTTTAGAACGCTTTTCAAAACCATCGAATACAGGCACTCGCAGCTGAATGCCCAGACCGTTGGAACCATACCAGTGGTTTGATTCGCCCGAATGAATCCAGTGATCTATCCTATCGGTAAAGGCAGAATACATCAGGTTTCCGGTCAGCGAGAGCGATGGCAGATAGCCGTCCTTGGCAAGTTTGGTCTGCTTCTGGGTGAGCAGTTTCTTCTGTTCCAGCAACTGGAGTTCATAGAGTCCCGTATCCAATCCGTCAGCCTTCACCATCTCAATCTTTCCCGGATCTACGGCTGTCACCTTCATCTCCTTCTCGGCAGGAAAATCTATCACATACTTGAGCATGGTATACTGCTGTTCGAGCATGGCGATGGCGTTATCGCGCTGCACGGTGAGGTTCTCGATATTGAGATTCACTCGCTTCAGATCTACCTCCAGACTCATCTGGTTGTCATAGAAAGCCTGGGTAATGTTTCTGAGTTCTACCAGTCGCTTGATATTGTCATCCGTCAGACGAATCTGCTCAGATGTGTTCTGCGCCATGTAATACATCTTGGCAGTCTGCACGATGAGATCTTCACGCGCCTTCTCATAAGAGAGTTGGTTGAGTTTATCGGCAATCTTGGTGATGTCGATGGCGGTAAGAATCATCTGGTTATACAGTGGCATCTGCAATTGTACACCCGCCGATGCATTATACTGCAACGTCTTGGTTACATTATAAGGCTTGCCGTAAGCCGAGCCGTCGGTAACCGAAACAGGTGGCGTAAAGTTATCGTTGAGCTGTGCCACCGCATTAATCTGCGGATAGAGTTTAGCCTGATTTTCGCTGATAGCGTACTTTCCCTTAGCTATTTCGTTTCGGCTGCTCTGGAGCGACAGGTTGTTATCCACTGCCATCTGCAGGCACTGGCTGAGCGTAAGCGTCTCCTGTGCGCCAAGTGTATGGAAAGCTCCGAGCGCGAAACATAAGATGATTATTTTCTTCATTTCTTCTTAATGATTTCTATTGATTTACGTTTCATTTATTATCTGGGTGCAAAGGTACAGCTTTTCGGTGATAAAAGACTATTCACATCTTATCACAATATGTTCAAAATTTCCGAAAATAACAGGATATGGTTCAGTATCAGCCTCATCGGCCTACAGGCTTTCAGCTATGCGCTTCTCCAGAACCTTCTTCAGGTTATCAGCAGAGCCCATTCCCAACTTCTTTCTGATGTTGGCCCGCTGGGTAGTGATGTTCGATTCCGACTTGTTGAGCAGCATGCAAATCTCACTCAGCTTTCTGTTCTGCAGGATAAGGTAACAGATTTCCTGTTCAGAGGCACTCAACTCGGGAAAGACGCGTTCTATGTTCTGTTTGCTCAATTCGCGGGTCTGGAGATATTGCATCACATTGTCTATGACATTCTTCTGCGAAGCCTCACCCAGAAGATCCAGCAAATGCGCGGTAAGTTTAACATCATGCCTTTCCTTCACCAGAGCCACGTATGCCTTAATCTGCTTTTTGTTTATCTTCAGCACCTGGAGCAGTTCTTCCTCATCACGCTGCAACGTTCTGTTCGCATTGACAAGATACTCACCGTTTCTGGCAACAGCCAGACTCAGCACGCTGATAAAAAGCAATATGAGCATCATCATGAAGAAATAATCCATGAGCGATTCATCCCCCGTTACAATCACACTCAATATATAAACCCCCAAAGCTATTCCCACCAGCCAGCGTGTGAGACGCGCCTGATAAGCCGCCAGCGAGAAAAACATGTTGCCTGAAAGGATAAGCATATTGATGAGAATCACCATTCTGTTATCTTTCAGCGTAGGCATAAAGGCACTGTAGAGGATATCAGCTCCGATAAAGCACTGGGTGGCGATAGCGATACAAACGATTGCCCTCACCATTGGGATTTTCCCGAAGAGATAAGCCATGAAGGAGGATAACACGACAATCAGAAAAACGATGTTAGACACGGTAAAAAACGGATCAAAGGCTCCAGAAAAGCCTAGGATATTTGACAGAATGCCCAAAGAGAGCATCACGGAGAAACACACAAGGATAGCTTGACGTTGGCGGTCCAAGTAATTAGATTCTCTCTTCAGGAAAGAGAACCCTAACTGATGTATCTTAGATTTCTTTGCGTTCTTTTCTTTCATATTCATAATGGATAGATAAATTATTTCGTATTGACAGATGAGGCAGGTTTGCCCTGACTGACGAATCATTTTGCACAGACAGACGAATCGCTTTTTCTTCTTGCAAAAATAATAAAAAAGATTGGTTTTGATGTATTTTGAGGGATATTTTTTTATAATTTCAGAAAAATCAGCATTTTTCAGTGTACTTTTCTCCCTACCGAGAATGGTTTTCCATTACTTTTGCATTTGAAAATTCAAATCATTTATCAATCATTTAATACTAATTACGTATGAAAAAGAATATCACTTTCAACAGTAAGCACATACAATGGTTTCTATTTTTATGCTTAAGTTTCAGCATCACATTCTGTATGTTTCTGCTATCTTCATGCAGCGATGATGACCATGAAGAAGTAAACAATCAGGCACACTATCAGGACGTACCAGCCAGTCTGCTGACCGATGCCAAGAAACTGGAGATGGTCCGGTCCATCCAGGACTTGAAAGACGGAAGATTCTTCTATCTTGACTATACGGAGGATTACAAACTCTCTACCATATCAGGCTATAATCTTACCGACAACACCCAACTGATTGGTGCCGTATTGAAAACCCTCTGCGACAAAACACCATCCTGGCTCAAGGCAAGAGTCAAGCTGGATGCCGGCTGCAGTGCCTTTGCTGTTACGACACCAGATACTGGTGATTATCTGATGGGACGCAACTTTGACTACTCTCACGATAATGAACCGATTGCAGCAGCCCTGGTTCGCACGGCTCCAGAAGGTGGACTGAAATCCATCAGCATGGTGGATGCCTACTGGATAGGTTACCGGCAGGATCTCTGGCATTACATCCTATATAACAAGGAACAGTTTGAGAAACATAAGACGCAAGACCTTTCCTATATCATGGCATTCCCATATCTTCTGATGGACGGCATGAACGAGGCAGGCTTTGCCGTTTCCGTTCTTCATCTTGACGGCAAGCCAACCCAGCAGGCTAGCACAGGAAAGAAGTTGACAACAACAGTTGCCTTACGTATGATGCTGGATCATGCCAAGACGGTAGATGAAGCTCTCAAGATTCTGGACGGATATGATCTCTGGATACCGGACGGCGACGGCAATTATCATTTCTACATGGCAGATGCCACGGGCCGTTATGCCATCGTAGAATTCGTATATGACAAGGATCACCAAAGCAAGATTTACATCGACGATGAATATACGGGTGAAGACGGAAAGACTCATTTCAAATATCCTGACGTATTGCCAAACACCCGCGAGGTGATAGAAAAGCGCTATGCCAGCAACTTCTATGTATCTGAAACCATGGCATGTTCAGATAAAGGTCCGAAACTCTCGAACCACGGCAAGACCCGCTACGACATGATGGAATTCGTTCTGAAACAGAACAGCAACCAGTTGTCAGAGGAAGGAGCCATGAATCTGCTCAATGGTGTGAGTCAGGCAGAAACTCCAGGCAATCCAACGAGCCATACCCAGTGGTCGGTGGTATACAATCTCTCCCAACGCAAGGCAACCGTCTGCGTGAACAGAGATTACAAGAACAAGTTTACGTTCTATGCAAAATAATACATTAACTGATAAATGGACAAGATTATGAAAAAAGTAACATTATTTTTAAACAAGGCTACTTACTTGGTGATGCTTCTCATAGCTTCGCTGACTATGTTTACAGGCTGTTCGGATGATGACAAAACGTCTTCAGCGGAAAACTTTCCACCATCAGATGAAGAAACCCATTTCAACAGCGCTATAACTGGTGTTCAATATAAGGGCAATACTGTAATGCTGGGATTGGGCGAAAAGGCTGAAATGACGAAAGCCTGTGAACTCCTCTTCCCTAACAGACAAGCCACGGTTTCGGAATCAACCGACCTGCTGATTATCCCTGCTGGGGAAAAATACCAGAAGGAAGCTGAGCAAGTTATGGAGCAGGGCGGAATTGTAGCAACCTACCAGCCTTCTGATGATATTCTGCTATCGGCTACGGACGGTCAGGGGTATAGCTACAAGGTATATGAACCTAACCTGGACGAGGTATTCGTTGACAATAGCCAGGAAGCGGCTGAAACCCAATCATATACCAATCTGTTTGATGACGTGGAATGGAATCAGCCAGAACTGCAGGAAGAAGACCAGAATAATGACGGCTCCGGTGATGAGATGGCCGACCTGGATGCTGTAGACCCGGAACTTGGGGACAACGACATCTATACCTATCTGAACGGATGGGTAGCAGATATGAACAAATACGAAGAAAAGAAAGTAGAAAATTCAAATGGGGATGATGACCTCAGCAAGGATTTTACCCAGTACCATTATGGTAAGACTTTTACTTATAATGACAAAAAGGAAGTTCGCCATCTGGCATTGTCGAAACGGGATTATATCGAAGGCAGCGGAGCCATCAATGTTTCGTTTGACATCTATCAGGTTCATTGCTATGAGGGCCAGGCAGGTTCGGGCGATTACTATATAGTGAACATGTCGTCAAGCGTAAGCAATAATGACATGTACAAGGGTAGATGGTCGAACAGACACGGAGGTACGTATGTACGTATTTGCGGTTTCTACGGCAAAGCATTCGCCATGGAATGTATCCCGTTGAAATGTGAGACAAAGAATGGCAAAAAGGTATATACGGAATTGGGTACGGACGATATATTTTTTACAGCGAGCGGAACACCTAGTCCACAAACAACGATTAACCAGGTTACCTATACCTCTTCTCATACTCATGGTGTAGAAGCTGGGCTATCCGTAGCAGCAGGAGCCAAGGGAGACATCCCATATGCTGAAGCAAAATACACCATGAAGGCTGGATGGTCATGGACTCACTCCAAGACCTATACCATTAACGACATGGACATCAAGAATACGCAGAGGAAGAACATTGCAGCCTATGAGCTGGTATTCAAGAACCTGCCATATTTCAGATGGAAAAGTAAGAATGGATTTGAGGAAGGAAATTCCAACATATATAAAGCTACTGCCGAAGTGAATGCTGCATGGGCATGGTATATGCCTAAAATGGCAGACAATTCGGATGAATCGCCTATAGCCATCAGGTTTATCGCTAGGCCAACCTATGGTGCCATGAGTTTTATCTCAACAGGAGCAGATCTTCATACATTAACCTTTACAGACATAGGAAATATTAATCACATCTTCGACCTGCATCCTTTCACACGAGATCGCTATGCACCGCTTCAGTTCACAAACAATCTGAACGACAAAGTTGCCATCTCAAAGGTTGAGATTTACAAGAAGGGAGAACAGAAAGCTATCTGGAGCTATAAATCTACCCTGCAGAATGGTTCCAGCATTACAACTCCACCATTGAGAATAGCAGATAATTACGAGGTTGAGTTTACCACAGTAAATGACAAAACCTATAAATACAAGAAGTACAATCAGGTATTGTCTCTCCAGTGGGATATCTCCAACATCGATTGTAACAAGATTTATGCAAAAGAAGATTTTGCCGAGAAATAATATAAAAACGAGGGTGTGTCATAAGTCTGTGACGCACCCCTTTTTATTTTTTGCCTTTTCACAG
>ERZ791808.618-NODE-618-length-37407-cov-32.427474_pt1 | contig 37407 bp, 47 predicted proteins | sample MGYA00510305_ERZ791808 | MGnify/ENA primary metagenome ERZ791808 (study PRJEB30046, sample SAMN00792024) | human gut metagenome | study: EMG produced TPA metagenomics assembly of the A metagenome-wide association study of gut microbiota in type 2... | reverse complement strand
TGTAGCAATTTGAAGCTCACCAGATCCTACCTTTCTCCAGGTACCGGATTGGCACGAAAGTATGGCCCCTGTACTGGTGCGGCCTACAAGTCCATCTGGTGAACACTTTGTATTTGCTACGGCTGTTTTATCCAGCTGTAAATACTCACCTGTGGAAAGGCGACCGTCAGACCGGACTGTCCCCCCACTGACTTTTCCTCCTTTGATTTCCCCTGTGGTTATAATTCCTTTACCACCGACTGCGCGTATCCACTGGCTGTCTGTCATCGTAAAACCGCCACCATAGGTGATGTTCTTCCAGCCTTTATCATTTTTGGTGATTAACCAGCCGTTTTCGCTTGTAACATCACCTTTCAGTGTTGCACTTTGTCCATTGACGTTTCCTGCATTGTTCAGGTTGTTCCCTCCCATATTGATGGCCGTGTTCATCTGGTTCAGCTCCGGTCGTCCCGGTACCTGAAAGCGATACAGGCGATCGCTTTCCTGCAGGTCATCACCCATCATTACGATGGCGATGTGACCTGCCGAACAGGTGAGTCCGTAATCCCCCGGTTTGTCTGTCCAGGCGCCGAATGCGCCGGTTGCTGTTCCGTTTTTACCAATATAACCACCCAGCCCGGGAAGCTGTCCTGCCACACTGCGCAGACCATCTTCTTTGATATTCTGCCCCCCTGTTGAGCAGGTCAGGGCTTCAAGACGTCCTGTAGTCTGGTTACGGCGGATACCCGTGATATAACTCTGCCCAAACGGAGAACGATTAAATCCCTGTTTCAGGTATCCCTTGCGAATCAAATCATCGGCTGTAAAGTTTGCCGGAAGGCTGCCGTTGTGCAGAGTGGCATTGTTATCGGCAATGTAATTTCTGGCTGCGGTATTGTAGGCATCTGCATGGGAAGCAGCACTCTGGTAAAGCTGTTCATTCAGCCAGTTTTCTATTTCGGAATAAATCAGCGGCGTGGCGATACCAATCACTATCAGTCCCGCCAGTATTTCAAGCAGAATAAAACCTTTGTCGTCATCGTGTCTGAACTTTTTCACGTGAATATCTCCGAAGTGCGGAAAACGGAATCAGGGAGGAGGGTTAGTGCATACAGTGATGCGCAGAGAAACGGGGCGAACGGCAGTGCCTGCTGACGTCTGCGACGGCAGAAGAGGAGGATAAACAGAAATGCCCCGGAAGCTGCGGCGGTGATTAGCAGCGGCGTGTGTTGTGGCTGTGTCCACATTGCAATTCCTGCTATCAGGAATACATCACCAAGGCCGAGAGCTTCTGTTCCTTTTGCCGTTATGAAAAACTGCCGTAGCAGGTATGTCATGCCGAACCAGAGTGATGCGTTGAGGAGGCTGTATGTGAGCTCCTCCAGGCTGTACCTGAACGCTGCCCCCAGAACAATCAGTGAAAGCGTGAATATCCGGGGAAGCCGACAGACGGCGATGTCCGTCAGCGTCATTACAGTTAATAATCCCGTCAGAATGGAAAGGAATAACAGCCCCGTGGCTTCAACACCATATGCGCCGTTGAGGCTGACACTCACTATGGCCAGAAGGCAACACACGTACACCACCGGCCTGGGCGGCCGGGTGTCGTGTACTGCTGACAGGTAGAGAGCGGCGGTGCTGTATGCAAGATAAAGAATAACCGCCAGGATGATGATTATTATTGTCATGCTCAGTAATGCGCTCACCGTCACCTCGTATTTATTAATATTGTCTGAAATACCGGTTGTGGATTTTTCGGGCATATATCATGCGCCGGGCTGTGTTATTTTTGCTGAAACCGGCGTTATAGCTGCCCAGGCATTCCCAGTTAACGCCGCAGCGTTGAAAATGGCGGGCCAGTATCCAGGCCCCGGTCTGAATATTCAGGCAGGGATTATTAAGCAGGTCATTTTTGTCTTTAATGACTCCAAGCTTTTTCAGTTCAGGAATATGCGCAGAATTAATCTGCATAATCCCGTAATCCGTACTGATAATTTTCCCGGATTTGTTTTTATTGTGATTTATCGCAGTGGCGACCAGACTGCTTTCCTGCTGTGCAATGGTTTTCAGAAGCTCAGGGGCAATAAGGTAGCGTTTCCCGGCCTGAATAAAGCAGCTATTCAGTGATGTGTTTGTGGCGGCAGCCTTAGCGGGAAGAGCGAAAAATAACGGACAAATCACGGCAGAAAAAAATAACCACTTCATGCGGATACACTCCGGAAAAGCGCCCCGGGGGGCGCTGTGTCAGGATATTAACTGCTGGTTTCGAGCGTGATATCGTTTGTGGCGGCAGAGCATACCGTTACCGGATCCACACTGGCAGGTGTCTGACCTTTGATTTTTGTGAACATGGATGAACTGCGCAGACTGTTAATCAGCTCAACACAGTTTTCTTTCGGTACGGCTTTACTGGTTATGGTATAACCGTATTTATTACTTGTTGCTGCAATGGTGACATCGCCTCCCCATGCATTTTTGGCCTTGTTACTTCCGGCGATCATATCAGCTGGCAGGGAACCGCTTTCTGTCAGGGTTTTGATATAATCTGTGCCGGTATATCTGCCCTGGAACTTGTACTGCTTCATTTTTGTTGCAATAGTCTGCAGGTTTTTCAGTTCACGCTGGTTATCACTGGATGACATTGTGCTGGACATCTGACTCATTGCGAGAGCTACCACAATACCGATGATAATCAGTGCACCGGCAATTTCCAGTAATGTTAAACCTTTATCCTCCTCTTTCTCTTTTTTTAAAGCAAAATAAGAATAAAGACATGATCTGAAGTTCATATATCACTCCTGGTTTATGGGATGTTTCAGAAATATTCTGTATGCGGGATTATTGTTTCAGCATGTCGCTGATACTGTAGATGGCAGATATCATGTTAAGAATAAAAAAGAAGACAAAACCTCCTGATATACCGGTAATAATTAATCCAATTCGTTTTACCCGTTTTTTTGCTTCCTCCAGCCACTGATCGGCATAGAGTGCCATGGTTGCCACACTGTCCTCCCTTTCGGAGTTCAGGAGCAGTTTATTGATGCATATTCTGGACGGAAAATCATAACCGGAATTTCGCATTGCTGTGGCCAGATTCTGACCGGATAATACATGTTTTCGTATTGCCTGAATTCTCTCCTTTAACCATTTATTCTTTTCTGCACCTTTTTCCATTCGGAGCAGCGCCTGCGAAAGAGGAATATTAATCTGCAGCATGGATGAAATACTGAACAGATAATTCACCCCGTGTAAGGTCTGATACAGTGACCAGGGGGGAGCCTTGTCCAGCATCCTCCGGCCGGGGCCGGTATACCGGCTGAATGAAAAACGGATCAGAAGCGTCAGGGCGAAAATGGTCCCACAGAGCCAGAATCCGTACCCGATGAAAAATTCCGACATGCCGGCAAGCAATTTCATCTGGAATGACCATTTATCTTCTGAAGCAAACGCACTGACGATGGGGATGATACGGGTATGGGCGTTGTACATATTCACCACACAGAGCGAAAGCAGCAGAAGGGGGTAGAGGCAGACGGCAATGAGGCTGGATGTCATTTCCCGCCGGGCTTTAACGGTTCTGGCCACCTGGAAAAGGGCGTCGGCAATATTTCCGCGCTCTTCCCCGTTTCTGATTAACGTGGCTTCCTCCGGTGGCACCCAGGTTAACAGGGCACCGGATAACATGCCGCTGGCTTTGATGGAATCGATGCATTCTTTTGCCAGAAAATACATGCCGGATGTGCCTTTCTTTTCACCAAAATCGGTTTCGATCTCGCAGAGAAATTCGAGTGCACGCAGGGACGGCGTTCCGTCACGTATCATGCCGCCCAGGGCTTCGTAGAACTCCACCCGGTTCAGGGCAAAGGTTTTTCTGGCTATCCAGACAGTCAGTGCTGTCAGCTCAATGTCGGTGTTGTTGAGTTTTTCCAGAAATCTCATGTCAGTGCAGCAGCGTATAGCTGTCCTCGTCGATGGGAGAGATGTAATGGGCCGCCAGCGGATCAACCTGCCCGCTGTTGATTTTTCCCAGCAGATGCTGATTTCGTGTCATGCCGCCCAGCTCCCGGTGCCAGTATGTTCTGGCCTCAATACGCCCCTTTTCCCGGTACAACTGGAAAAAACGGGCATCCGGGGAGATGACTTCTGCGATCACCGTTCGTCCTGTCACGCCACGCCAGCAGTGCGGGCAGCCTTCATGATTTCGCAGATATACCTGGTCCGGGTTGCAGACGCTTTCCACCAGGCGCCGTTCATCATCCGTGCGCTCGGTCGCCACCTCATGCCAGGGGCGACGGCAGTGCGGACATATCAGCTGAACCAGACGCTGGCTCAGCAGGCCAATGAACAGTTGCGGGTCGGCAATCATCCTGGCCTGTACCCCCTCCATCTCAAGACGTTCGAGGATGTTAATCGGGTCGTTCGCATGGATGGTGGTCAGCATCAGATGGCCGGTCATGGCGGCTTTTATTGCCGTAATGGCGGAATCGTGGTCGCGGATTTCACCGTTCAGGATCCCGTCGGGGTCAAGACGCAGTGCCGATTTGATGGAGTCCACCCAGCCCTGCGCGGTATCCATGACGGCGGTCTGAATGGCACCGGGAATACGCCCTTCCGGCGGGGATTCGATGGTGAACAGCCTGCGACGGGGAAGAAGAATACCGCCGGTGTTGTTGAAGCCGTACTGTTCAAGGTACGCCGCAGAGGCGGTTCTCAGCGTGGTGGATTTTCCTGAGCCGGTGGGGCCTGAGAGCGTGATAATGCCTTCAGGGCGCTGCAGAATGCGGCGAAGAGTGCGCTCCTGGTCAGGGTGATAGCCCAGCATACTGAAGGTCGGGATTTGCTGACTGTCATCCTTGATCAGACGGAGCACAGCATAGAGGCCGCCCACACAGGGGTAGTGGGAGTAGCGTGCACCAAACAGACCGGCCAGTTTCAGATACTGCTCTGAAAGACGTGCATCCTGAGGCACCCCGGGATCAAACTGTGTGCCTTTGATAACATCGGTCATGCCGGAATAGGTGGCCCCCAGTAATTCGAGGCCTTCTTCTTTCCGGAGGATATCGAGCACTTCCAGTTCGCCGTGAACCCGGGCTTCCACATAGGTGAAGTCCGTGTTGTCTCGTCCCGGGGTCATATGAAGGTCTGAGGCACCAAGAGAGGCAGAATGGCGGATATAGCCGAGCATTTTCTGCTGTACCGGGTTAATGACGCTTTCATCACCGGCGGTTGTGGTGTCCTGTCTGAGGCGGGCTATCACATCCAGGGTGGTGAACTCAAAGTCTCCCACTCGCCCCTGATGGCGTGCGCGCAGGCGGGTCAGATATTCCTGGACGGCACGCAGATGTTTTTTTCCCTTCACGACCCTGACCCGCAACTGACCGGTGTTATCGGTGTCGATGGCCACATAATCCAGAATGTCATCCGGTGGCAGGTCTGCAGGATCCAGCATAAAGCCTCCTTACGGGCAGCGGTGCCCGGAAAATATGTTTTCTGTCATTAAGTGAAGGAAGTAAAAATAACGTTCTGGTGAAATAACCGTCGACAGCGAAACGTGTGATGGCCATCTGTTCGATAAAAGCACCTTTAAAAGATTTTTTAAGGTGCCATAATGGACAATAAGACAAAAGGAGAATGACCTCATGAGTTACCAGATTTTGACCACGACAGCAGCAAGTATTACTGAGCTGAAAAAAAATCCTATGGGCACGGTAGCCGAAGGTGAAGGAGGGGCCGTTGCAATCCTGAACCGAAATGAGCCTGCGTTCTACTGTGTCCCTCCGGAACTTTATGCCTACTACCGGGAGCTCGCCGAAGATGCTGAGCTAAACGCAATTGCTGATGAAAGAATGAAGAATCCGGACATTGTGAAGGTTAGTCTGGATGACTTATGAACTGGAATTTGAGCGCAGGGCCCTGAAAGAATGGCATAAGCTCGGTCATACAGTCCGTGAGCAGTTCAAAAAGAAACTGTCAGAACGCCTGAAAAATCCAAGGGTCCCTGCTGCCAGGCTACATGGTCATACTGACCGTTATAAAATCAAGCTTCGTGCATCTGGTTACAGGCTCGTCTATCAGGTGATTGATGAGAAAATTGTTTTGCTCGTTATTGCTGTAGGAAAAAGGGAAAGCAGTGAGGTCTACCAGATGGCTGATATTCGCTGATATTGTCCGCGTAACGGGTGCTAATTTCTGGTGTGATGTCACTGCCAGAGCAAATATACTGCGCCGCGAGACGCATTCTGACACCCAACAGCCGGGCATTCAGGGCGCGGAGTTGTACCAGGGGGCGCTTTTCCCCGGCGAAGTAATTGTCTTGCCTCGCGGACAATCGCCGTGTAGTCAATCCCGTGCTCTGCAGCGGCTGTTTCCAGGTCCCGGACAATCAGGCTGAGGCTGGATATCAGTTCTCTGGTGTTCATCGTTGTCTTTTATCCCTCTGGTACGGACAGCCGCCTGTTCCGGCGGCCGCTTTCATGGTCGCAGGGTTTTTCTGATGCCGGACTGCTCCAGTACCACACTGTCCGGCGTGATTTTCTCCACCAGATAAGGGGTTCCGGGGAGATTCTGGCCTGCTTTCACATCGGTGATGTTTCCCCCCGGAAGTTCTATTCGGGCGCTCAGGTGAGGCTGTACACCAAATATTTCTGTCAGGCGGGGGGATGGTAATGCCTGTGTATTTGTTGTGACTGCGGAAGTGCTTTCCGGCTGACCTCTGGCCTCTGCGGGAACCCCCAGCTCCAGTGTACGCAGCTCATGACGGATTTTTTCTCTTGCCAGCATGGCTTCATACAGGGCTGTTTCGTCCTGTATCTGTTCAATCTGCAGCTGCTGTCTGTTCTGTGGAGGGGCATTTCCGTCTGTGGCCATGACTGTGGTCGGCAACAGCAGAACTGAAACCAGAAGGGCTTTTGTTTTAGCGAGCATAATATTTACCTGTAAATTGATAGTGGAAACGACCGTTCTCCAGTTGTCGTGTGACAGAGATAAAACGGACAGAAGGCGCCTTCAGGCGTTCAGCCAGCTGGTGTACCGGGAGTGCCGTCTGTATCTGAAGGTCATACTCTTTCCACGGGGGCTGGATGATGTTTCCGTTTTCATCGGTGACGCTGTTACTGACTTCCTGCCAGTCCAGCGTCAGTTGCATTGACTGAGCAAGCGTGGTCAGTTGTTCCTGCAGGACACTGGTTTCCGGCAGAGCATCAACTTCGACGGGATGTTCAGACAGGCGGAAGGTGACCGGCAGTCCAATGCCGCCGTTCTTTCCTTCCGGCATCACAATAAATGGTCGGGTGCCCGTCATATCACTGATGCGCCGGATGAAGTCAGTCACTGTTGTGCCCGCTGTATTGGTGTATGACGCGCGCAGATTGCCGTTGTCGCCTTCAGTCGAGCATTCAGCCAGCGAATAACGCCATCCGGCGGCTGACAGTGGCAGTGACGCCCATATGTCAGCACATCCCCGGATAAACGCGTCGGTTTCGGGGAGTCCGGGCCAGGGGGGACTGATTCGTTCCTCTGTGACCTGTCGGGCAGCAGCTGCCTGCGCGGCTTTTTCAGTCTGCCATCGTTCATAATACTGCCAGCCGTACCATGCAGCGCCGAGAAGGGTGATGATCAGCGAGACAGTGATGAACTGCGCTCCCCGGGATACCGGATTCAGGCGCGCGGTAGCCGGATGTTTACCTGAGCCGGTCAGGGTGGACAGCGGCAGGGGCTGATTCTGATCGCCTGCTGAAAATGCCACCGGTTCATAGCGTGTCCAGCCCTGCACCGGTTCGGTGTTGATGGAAAGAAAGGTATCCCGGGCTTCCCGGACCTCTTCCCCGCTTCCCACCAGGTCACTGACGAGAACACCGTCGACAGCGGAAACAAAGCTGTAGCGCGGTGTTTCTCCGGGTAACGTCAGTTCCGTGATGGCATAGCCGCCCTGTTCAAGCAGTGGCAGGATCAGCAGGGCGAGGGAGAAGCACTGACGGGTTTTTCCGGGCAGTATGCGGCGACTGGCGGTGGCCACCATGGTGTGGGTGTCGGCATCGTCATTACTGAGATACTGACAGGCCAGGAAAAGGTCAGCTTTCTGTGCCCGGGCAAAGTCGCGGACATGCCGGTACTGTGAGGGCAGTGTTTTCCATTCCAGGCCGGCCAGAAACACATTTCGTCCTGCTGTCAGCGGAAACATCTGCCGCTCTGTCGGTGAAATATCCGTCACGATCGTCCTCCTTGTGCAAATCAGATGATATTGGGCGTGATCAGCACCACGAGAATGGTGTCGTCGTTTTCACTGTTGATCCCACCGCCAAGACCGAAGAATCCCGGCGTGCCTACCCCCTGTTTTCCGCTGCGACGTCCTGACTGCTGGAAGCCACTGATAATGACCGTCTGCCCGGATTTCAGGTCCACGGTCTGATTGATGGTTTTCAGATCCACATTCGGCAACTGGGCTTTACTTCCACCGCTCTCATAATTCTCAATAACCGGTTTGTCGGAGAGACTCATTGAATAGAGTAACTGCAGTGTCTGTGAGTCCGGCAGAATGAACGGCAGAAGGGTCATGTTAAAACCGGTGGTGATGGTGGCCGCATTCAGGGAGGTGGATGAGCCGACATTGGCGGTGGTATCCGTTGTCACACTCTCGATGTAACTCTGCTGATTGGCGATCTGCATCGGCACCGGCGTCAGGTTTTTGGTGACGGCAGAGTTCTGGGTCACCACACTGACATCCCCCTGGGAAGACAATGCTTTCAGGAAGGCTTTTGAACCGGTGAGTTTACCATCCACAATGGATACACCGCCGGTGATGGCATCGCTGGCAGCACCGGTGAATGTGCTGCCGAGGCTCAGTCCCAGCGTTCTGTCGCTGAAGACCGCGTTCCAGTCGATACCGGCCTGCTCATTACGGGTTTTCCGGATACTCAGAATTTCCACATTCAGCACCACCTGGCGCTTCATTTCTTCATTGCGTTTTTCAATGAACGCCCGGACCGTTTCCAGAACCTGTGGATTGTCCGTGACGGTGATAAAGCCCGTGGACATGAACATGCGTCCGACACCCGGGGTCAGCATTGATGTGACGGCATTTTTCACATCCTGATACAGCGCAGACTTCATATCCACGGTGGTGGTCTGGGTATTGCTGGCATCACCGGAAATGGCATCTGATGCATCTCCTCCCGATGAACCGTTTGAGGACATGGTGCCGCTGACCACAGTGGCGTTATAGGCCACCTGACTGTCCATATAGGTGATGGGGAAGGTCCGTGTCTCGAGATAATAGAAGGTGATATGCGAGCCGTCATAACGCCAGGATATACCGAGACGGGAAGAGACTGCATTCAGCAGGGACGTCAGGCCGGAGGCATTCAGTTCAGACAGTGATGAGGCATTTCCCGGCAAACGGGATTGTGGCGTGTCAGATGCGCCAATGGCGGCAAGGGGAACCATTCCGCTCGCATCCGGCGGTGGTAACGCGCCCTGGATTTGTTGTGTGCTGCCGGTTGTGGATGTATTCAGGTATGTCAGTACATCCGGTGTGATCCGTACCGGAATATGGCAGCTTTCCGTGATCCGCTGAACCACCTGCTGAAGAGTGATGCTCTGACGGGTATGAATGACAATGGGGCAGCCGGGAACGGTTTTGCCGGTGTTTTTATCCATGACCGGACGGGGATTGATCCATTGTCGTGAGGACTCCTTAACAACCGGCATCCGGGTTCGCAGATCAGACATCATTTCCCGTGCCCGTTGTTGTTCCGCGACGGCTTCTTTTCTTGTGCTCTCAAGCTGTCTGAAACTGGCACAGCCCTGTAACAGAGCGGCGGCAATCATAATGACAAGAATTTTTTTATTCATGGGAGATCCGTGATTTATTCAGATTCGTGACTAATTCATCCAGAGGATGACGTGATCGGGGATCACCGACGGAAGTGTGACGGAAAGCGCTCTGCCGGCGGTGTCCAGCAGTCGGCCGTTTTCCACCCTGCCGAGCAGGGCAGAGTCATTACTCTGTTCCCTGAGTGCGGCCATCAGCCCCGGAGTTTCTGTGGCCCAGACAAAAACACGTTGCTGGCTGATGATATGACTGACGGTATCCGTCCCGGGAAGCCCGAGCTGGGCGGATGTCAGCCGACCGCCGGCTGTCCGTCGTTCCGGATGTTGATGCAGATAATCATTGATGGCGTTCATATAACGAATGAACGTTGCTGCCTGTTGTGTGTTTTCTGCGGCCTGGTAACGGTGTTCGCTGCGGGAGAGCTGACTGGTGAACCAGAAATTGCCTGTGGTCGTGATGACCATGATGAACACGATGAACCAGCCCATAAGGTTATTCCTGTGGACGATCTGTCACCCGCAGCAGACATTGTGCTGTGCTGGTCCGGGCATACAGCGGTTTTTCAGCCGGGGTATAGAGTGCGAAGAGCTGTTCCAGCGCCTGGCGGAAACTGCCGGTGAAAACCAGTGGGGCATCAATGCTGTAGTTAACGGGCGTTTCCCAGCGCAGCGTCCAGGTACCGTGGGGGCATTTTTCGGACGACGTCCAGCGGGCCAGTCCGTCCTTCAGCGTGGTCCCCTTTTCCATTTTCCACTGCCGTGGCGGTGTGACCTTCTGTGGTGATGGTGCTGGCGGTTTCGTGGCCACCGGGGCTGGCGTGGTCGTTCTGCTCTCTGGTGTTCCGGATGTCCCGGTGGTGGTCTGAGGCCGGGAAGCGCTGACGGCAGGTGTCACCTGTGTCGGGCCTGCCGGTGTTGCGGTGCTGCCCCTGAACGGATTACGCGGTGTGTCCGCGGCTTTCTGTGAACCCTGCGGTGCTGTGAGGTCAACCGGCGGTGTTGCAGTGGTCGTGACAGTCAGTATTTTCCTGTTCCAGTCCATATGTCCGTAAAGCTGCTGGCCGGCCAGCAGCGCATTCAGTGCCCGGTGCCACTGGTCATTAACGGACCAGGAAGGGAGGCGTTTGTTCAGTGCCGGTGTGGCGGCATTCTGCTGGCGGAACTGCCAACCGGTTGGCAGCAACTGGCGTATCCAGTCACTGATGGTGCGCTGACGTGCTTCACGTAAATAAACGACGGATGACGGACCGGGTTTACCGGTCATAATCAGTGCAGACATCGGTGTGGTCTGAAGGGCGGGTCGGGGAGGCAGTGCGGTACTCTGGCTGCTGACTGTGGCTGTGGGCGTAGCCATTGTCGGGCGGGGCGGCGTCACAGGGCGGGTCACCGGTGGCGGAAGCAGACGTTTTTGCGTATGGGCGATAATGGCAGCACTTTCGCGAATTTGTCCGTCGACGAACACCAGAGCCGGAGGCGTGGTATCCGGAACAGGCGTGGCATTAAATGCCGTACAGCCGCTGAGTAATGACGGCAGAAGGAGTGTCAGTGATTTTTTTTGCATAGAATAAAATCCGGTATATTACGGGTTACGATATAAGACAGGTGCGGGTAACAGGCCTTCAGATGAATATCATTTCATCGGGTTATTGATGATGAACGTTCATGTTCGTGGGGGGATTATGAAAAATAAAATATTCTGGCTCCGGAAATATAAAGAGAATAATAGCTTGCTTCAAATGATAGCTTCCAGAAAACAAGTGGAGCTGTTACGAAATATTATGACTGACTCTTTATTATTTTGCTCTGTAGGTTTTGTGTTCCTGAATATGTGTGATTCAAAATATACGTTGATTTCTGGTGAGGGTGGTTTAGGTGCTGATTGTGCCGATTATTTATTATTTTTCGTATATGCGATTGCGTTGCTGATGATAATTTTATGGATGACAGTTTCAGTTCTTTATTCCATTGCGGAATATACGAGTCAGGAAAAACAGGGGAAAAGTAAAGTCCGTAGCTACCTCTGGTTTTTTATCTGGTTTTTTGTTTTTAACTGTGCCGTATATTCTTCTCTGAAGACAATAGATATAAAATATTTATTCAGCCAATAGCAGTAGAGGGATTCACGATAAAGCCAATAACGTAACCGATTCCCGAGCAATAAAGGACTGTTGCCGGGGATGTTTTTAGCGTATCCCATTTCTTTGAATCGGTATCAGATGGCGTGTGTTCAATGACCGATAAACTGGCCGGAATGGTCGTGTTAAAAAAAATACTTAACGCGCCTGTAAATAAAGCAGCGGTAAGAGAAATGCTGGAATGATATATCCATGTGGAGAGTATCAGTGCCAGAACAGCATTTCCTGTATTTATATAATAAAACCAGTCGTTATGGCGCAGATACCGGGTAACGGAGAGCCCCCTGGCGGACACGCCATCCGGGAAATGCAGCGCCAGAAGCAGAAGATAAATAACTGCTATTTCAGCCAGTGTGACAGGCAGCATAATGGAAAGACGTGACAGGAATGACATCAGCATTTCACTGACAACAGGATTAAATCGTGTTGAAGATAATTCATAAATGCCGGTTGTAAAACAGAACAGATATCCCAGTCCGACATAAGCTATAATGAAAACCGGCGTCAGTCTGTTTGATTTATATGTTTTATACGTTCTCGTTGCTTCTTTAATCGTTAAAATTGTCAGCAGGGAGGTGAGAATCATAACGGGTGGTATATATATGCAGATATATACCTGCAAAGGGTACTCAGTATCGTATACCCGGGCTGTTAATATAACTGACAGGATTAGTAAGGATATATTCCCGAAATGAAACCAGCGATACTGTTGAAGATACCGGGAAACAGTGATGCCTGAAGAAAATGTCCATTTGCCTCGAGTATAAATAAAAATCCAGAATAAAGACGTAATGATACACATTGTCAGTATAACGGGTAATATTGCAAAAATAAATGATGGTGCGCTCATTATTAAATCTCCATCTGTATGGTAATGCTTAAATCTTTACGGGGTGAGGTGCGATGAAGAAGGTGACAGAAATGTATCATTATGGATTCAGCGACATATAGAAAAAGCTAAACGCGATCATTGATACTGAAAAATAATATATCCATGAGTAGAAAAATATGAATTTCGGAGATGGTTTCTGCTGTCTCCTGTTTTTCAGGGGAGCCTGTGGGTCGAATGTTATCAGCGTCATTACAGGATACCCTTTCATAAGAATAAAAATATAGACGCATAAATGAGCGTAAAGAGGTAACCTGTCCTGCCAGAACAGAATCATCATTATGACGGCAAGATGAAATGTCGTTACATTGATATAATAAAACCGGTCAGAGTGACGGGTGATATAGTTATAAGCAGAAAGAGTATGCTCATGGAAATATCTCTGTCAAATAACAGGGGGATATATATGCAGAGATAATCTCCATGTGGCCGGTATCAAAAAAATCACTTTTCCCCGATGCAGTGTCAAAGTCAACGTGGGTGAACTTGTGTACATCCTGCCATACGGCGAAACAGACAGGACAGGTAACAGGTAGTTTACCTTCAGCTATTTTTTCGCAGCTTTCAACCAGTTGCTGCGCCGTGTTGTATCTGACGTTATAGCCATTTGTGCAAAGCGTTTCATACCCATGAGCTCCTGTAACTATATGTGTGGCGATTCTTTCATGGACTCTTCCATTAATTAATAATTGTTCACGCGTTGTGATTGTTCTCATGCCTGTTTCTCCGTTGGTCATAACAGAAAATAATCTGCATTCCTGAAAAATATCGCGGTTGTGAAATATTTAATTTTTACCCTCCTTTTATGGGGGGTAAAAAGCAGGCTGTCAGGCTATAACTGAACGCGGTCCCTGGATTTTGGTGCTAATGTCACATCTTTCCATTCACAGCTGCTTCCGGGTATACGCTCTTTGCGTCGTATTATACGGGAGTTCTGGCACACAATAATTAAGCCATTGTCTGCCGTCTGAAATGGCATTATAGCGATGTTTATATCTTCTGTTGCAGGAATATAACTGACTTTCTTTTCACATGTATTGGTGTATATGACAACTCTGAATTTTTCAGCGGACATTTTCAATCCTCTTTTAAACCAGAATATCCCGTGAGGGCATTCTTTGTGAAAAAGATGCCGGAAAAATTCCGGCACGGGGATTAAACCTGTTGTGGTTCCGGGGTATCCGGAGCGGTTACCGGTTCGCTGACATCCGGAACCTTTTCCGGGGCAGGCATGACCAGTGGGCGTGTCAGGGCGGTAAGTCCTTCACCGGATAACCCCACCTCTTTCAGCAGGGAGTCGATGAGTGGCGCCTGTGTACGGTAAGCCAGAGCGGCGGTTACTGCCTGTTCAGCGAGATTTCCGCCACTTATGCCGGTTGTTGCTGTTTTACCGCTGGGAACACCGCCATTCAGGCCATCCACCTGAATGATTTTAATGCCGTCAATGGATTTCATTGGTTCTGTGGACTTCTCTATGACGGCAGGTAATGCATCCAGCAGGGCAAGACGGAAGCGGAGGCTGGTCTGCTCATCCGAAAGCACGTTAATGGCATCGTTCAGTGCGCGCTGTGCTTCTGCTTCTGCCAGACCTTTCTGACGGGTGGCCTCCGCCAGTTCAATAATTGCTGCTGCCTGGAGTTCGGCTGCTTCTTTTTCAGCCTGTGCGCGAACCGTCAGTTCAACCGCTTTCGTTTCAGCTTCCTGAGCAGCAGCAATCAGGGCAACCTGTTTGGTACGGTCGGCCTCCGCAGTCTGGCGGGTGGTTTCCACATCCTGCTGGGCCTGTACGGCCTCAGCCAGTGCTTTACTTGCCCGGGCTTCTGCCTGTGACTGCTCTTCCGATTTTGCCGCCACGGCAATGGCTCTGGCCTGGCTGGCGATTTCGGTTGCCTGCTGTTGTTCAATTTCCCGTATGGCCACTTCCCGTTCGGCTTCGACCTGGCGGGTACGCACTATCTGCTGTCGTTCGATTTCGGCTTCCTCTATCTTACGTTCAGCCAGAATTCGCGCGGATTCTGCTTCACGACGTCGTTCAGCTTCAATAGCAGCAATACTGGCACTCTGCTCTGCCGTACGGGTTTTTACCCGTTGTTGTTGCTCCAGAGTCATGAAGGCTTCCTGCTGTTCAATCTCCAGACGTCGGGAGAGTGCATCCCGGTTTTTTTCCCTGATGGCCACTTCAACATCCTGCTCAACTTCGTTGCGTTCGCGGCGACGACGTTCTGTTTCCTGGGTCAGAAGGGTCAGGCCTTCAGCATCAAAGGCATTGTCAGGATTAAAATGTACCCGTGCAGTCTGGTTGAAACTTGTCAGCGACACACTTTCAAGCTCCAGACCGTTTTTGGATAAGTCTTCCGCAACGGTGTTCTGCACACCCTGAACAAAGTTCTCGCGGGCATCCTGTAAATCCTGCATGCTCATTCTGGCCGCCGTGGCCCGTAGGGCATCAACAAATTTATCCTCGACCAGACTACGCAGATCTTCAGGTGTGAGCGTGCGTTGTCCCAGCGTCTGGGCTGCAGTGGATATTCCTTCGGCTGATGGTTTTACCCGAAGAAAAAAGGCAACGGCAACATCAACACGCATACGGTCGCGGGTTATGAGACTTTCAGCCGCTGCACGACTGACTTCCAGCTTCAGGGTGTTCATGTTGACGGGAATTGTTTCGTGAAAAATGGGCATAACAATTGCACCGCCACTCATTACCACTTTTTGGCCTCCCAGACCTGTGCGGACAAAGGCCTGCTCTGCCGATGCCCGGCGGTACAGGCGGGCAAATATCAGCCCGATAACGAACAGGGTGAGGACCAGCGCTATAACGGTAAACAACCATCCCGGAAGATTAAACATAGTGAGAACCTCTGTATATGTCGGGATTAAAGAACATCCGGCCAGGGATTCAGTTCGCCCAGCCAGCGGGAACCGGAAAGACGGCAGACAATAATCACTTTGTCTCCTCGTCTGAATTCTTTCCCGGCCTCCGGCTCCAGCAACAGGTAATGAACCTGCCCGAAGCGGTCTGTGAAGCGACCTTCACAGGGGGAACCCGCCACTGCGTGATAACCGGTGATGGTGGCCATACAGCCGATGAATGCCTCCTCGGTGAGCGCCGTTGTTTCATCACGGGGTAACCAGGGGGCAATCAGTCTGCCGGTGCGGTGTACGAGAGGACATGTCAGCAGCAGGCAAAGTGGTGCAAGGAGAATGTTCGGGGCAGGAGCCTGCAGCAGATGAATAATAAGACCCTGCAGGAGAATGCCGGATATACCAAAAAAAACTGCCAGCATACAGAGGACGATCAGCAGGGGGATCCGTCCGATGTTCAGCCAGTCCAGCGCCTCTCCTGTCAGCCCCTCCGGTAAATCAGGTGTATCCATAGCTGAAGAGAGGGAGTGTCCGCAGAGCAGGGCGATAAGTTCAGCGATACCAGTAAGCAGAACAAAAGTCAGGGCTGCCAGATAGGGTGCGTTATACGCGGTAAGTAACGTCAGTGTCATTTTTCCTCCTGTGGCAGGTCAGTCAAACAACATTATGGCGTGAAGCTTCCGCTTCTTTAATTGTCAGAAGAAGCATATCGTCAGTCATCAGAAGACAAGGGGATGTCTGCAGGAGGGGATGATAACAACAGAAGCCTCACGCCGGAATGCGCTTTATGACAACCGGAGAGGACGGATAATCAAAAATGGGACATCCACATCAGCAAACCGCGATTTGCGAAAAAAAGTCAGCGGAGAGTGGCTGCCGTTGTGGCTGTCCCGGTATTTCAGTGTAAAAGCAGACTGTTGTCCATGCCCCATTCCTCTTCCGCTAAACCTGAATGGCCCACATGAAGAATGCGTGACAGCATATTTCTGCCGCTGCCGTTCAGACTGCATTCGCGCCCGTGTGCGAGCATAAAACCTTCATCCCGGAATATCTCTTCAACCTCAGACGTGTTGATGGTGGCCGGATGGATTAATGAAAATGCCACCGGTCTGATCATTCTGCCCGTGGTGGAAAAGGTGTCCCCGGTGCTGTTCAGCTGCAGGATATGACGTTTCCCGGTCTGTGCGCGGGAAAGTGTCTCACTCAGTAACTGGTCATTCCATGCGCACGTGCCAATCTGCCATCCCAGACTCCTGCACGTGGCAAGCGCTGCTCGGAAGCGGTACAGGTCATACAGTGCTGCGTTGTGGCCACTTTCCAGCAGTGATTTCAGCGTGTTCTCTACCGGTATGTCCGTATTGGTGGCCAGCAGTTTGCGCAGGGCGGTGAACTCTTCAGGCATCCCCCTGAACTCACTCATCTGTCGGGCGGAATCAAGCCAGTTCAGCAGGAAGCGCCGGCGACGTCGTTCATTGTTGATGCTGTCCGGGGAGGTGGAGAGCGCTTCAAGCATATTCTCCAGTAACTGAATGACAGGGTTTTCCGGGGATTGAATGGTCATAACGATGTCCTGAAAAAAAATGCCCGGCAGCCGCTCTCCGTACACGCAGGTGTCACCGGTGCCGGGCATTGGGGAAAAGATGGGGAAAAAAAGCCCGGCCATAAAGGCCGGGAAAGTCGTCAAATGAAGACAGCAATTTTCATGTCAACGCTCCGTCATCAGATACCAGGTGCAGGAGCAGGGCGATCCTCGACTCCGGCAGAGGCTGGGCATCAAGCCGGAGGAGGTACTGGTAACGCGCTTTTGTCAGCCAGAGGGTGGAGGCAGCATCCAGCTCCTCCCTGGCTGCCGGATTGAGCGCAGGATCCGGGTACACTTTCATCAAAGACTGAACGATATCCTCCCTGACGGTTTTGATTTCACCGGCCATTTTCACGAAGTCCAGAAAGGCACTGTGACGGCGAAGGTGAGTGAAGCTGTGGCTTTCGGGGTCTGCTTTCAGGAAAAAGTAACCGGGAAACACGGCGTGTATATGTCGACGGTAACCACAGACTTTATCCGTGCGGCGGACCTTTTTCAGTATCAGGGGTGTCCAGGGAAGGACGTGTTGTTCGGAAAGCCAGGAAAAGAGATGTTCGCGGTTTTTGCCGGCAGGGATGTACTGTGCCAGATACCAGTTGCGTTGATGTAATTCACTGATATTCAAAATCCGGAACGCTCCGCGAAAATCGATCCCCGCAGGGGGGCTTCGATGTTGTTGTGAACGGCGAATACATAAAGCATGTGTCGGAAACAGCGGCTGACCCACGTTCAGCCTGGCCTGCAGTTCTGACAGGCACATGATTTACGCACTCTTGTAAGCCTTGTGGACGGTTTCGAGGCGGGCGAAAACCGACAACTCCTGCAAACAGGATTAATGGCTGGAAAATATATTACATAAGGATGTATCTGTGGCAAGAGCGAAGATAAGCAGTTGAATAGATCGTTATATTTGAAAGTACAGAATATTGTTCTATATTTGATGTTGTGTGCGGGATATTAGATCGTTTAAAAATTTTAGGCGATCTCTTCTACTGGAAAAGAAGAAAAAAGCAGCATAAAAGATCGTTTGTGAAATTGTTCATTTTTTTGACAGAGTTCAAAAAAACGACGCTTTTTAGGGGGTTAAAGAGGGCAACTGTAACTCTGAGAAATCGTGTCGGCTTTTCAAAGCGGTGGAAAAGGGGTATATTGCGGATCGTTATTCAGTGGCTTTTGGGATCCTCGCGGTCCGGAAAGCCAGAAAACGGCAGAATGCGCCATAAGGCATTCAGGACGTATGGCAGAAACGACGGCAGTTTGCCGGGGCCGGAAGGCTGAAAAAGTTTCAGAAGACCATAAAGGCGAAACCCCCATCATCTTTCCTCGAAACTTGGCGGAATCAGAGAAAGATAATGGGGGTATCACGGAATACGGGACAAGTATATATGAAACCGTGTCAGAGATTCAACCCTTCGCAGTGCATTAACGCACGGCAATCTGTTCCCGCCATAAGCGACAGCTTGTGGCGGCCCTGAACCAGACCTCATTCACTGAAAGTACATACCGTCAGGTAAAGAACCCGAATCCGGTGTTCACACCCCGTGAAGATGCCGGAACGCTGAAGTTCTGCGAAAAACTGATGGAAAAGGCCGTGGGCTTCACCTCCCGTTTTGATTTTGCCGCGCATGTGGCGTATGCCCGTTCGCGCGGCCTGCGCCGGCGTATGCCGCCGGTGCTGCGCCGCCGGGCGATTGATGCGCTGCTGCAGGGGCTGTGTTTCCACTATGACCCGCTGGCCAACCGCGTGCAGTGCTCCATCACCACGCTGGCCATTGAGTGCGGACTGGCGACGGAGTCTGAGGCCGGGAAACTCTCCATCACCCGTGCCACCCGTGCCCTGAAGTTCCTGTCTGAGCTGGGGCTGATAACCTACCAGACGGAATACGACCCGACAATTGGCTGTAACATCCCGACCGACATCACGTTCACGCCGGCACTGTTTGACTCACTCGATATCTCAGAAGAGGCAGTGGCTTCTGCACGCCGCAGCCGCGTGGAATGGGAAAACAGGCTGCGCAAAAAGCAGGGGCTGGATGCGCTGGGTATGGATGAACTGATAGCGAGGGCCTGGCGTTTTGTGCGCGAGCGTTTCCGCAGTTATCAGGCAGAGCTTAAGTCCCACGGCATGAAACGTGCCCGTGCGCGCCGCGATGCAGGCAGGCCCCGTCAGGACATTGTCACCCTGGTGAAACGGCAGCTGACACGTGAAATCGCGGAAGGGCGTTTCCGCGGAAGCCTGGAGGCCGTGAAGCGCGAAATCGACCGTCGCGTGAAGGAACGCATGATAATGTCGCGGAACAACAACTACACACGGCTGGCCACTGCCTCACCCTGAGTTTGACCTCATCTGAATAATCCGGCCTGCGCCGGAGGCTTCCGCACGTCTGAAGCCCGGCGACGCACAAAAAAGCAGCACAGCACACAAAAAACAGCCTCATCATCTGCCTTCCGGCTCGCCTTGCTCCCCCTGTTTTTCACGCAAAACACGTCTCACTGACGGGGAATTCTGTTTATCCACATTTAACTGCAAGGGACTTCTCCGTAAGGTTACAACCGTTAATGCTATAAAGCGCCAGCCGCAGGCGTTACAGGGTGCAATGTTTCTTTTAAACCCCAGTACTGTATTTCCTTTAAACTACTTAATTACTTCCATTTAAAAAAAAGACCTATTCAATGCCTGTCCTGTGGACAGACAAATATGCACCTCCCACGCTGACGCGCGGGCCCCGAACCTCACCGTTCTGAAACCACAACAAAAAGACATCAGGAATAAAAACACCACACAAACGCAGCACCGTGCCTACCCCTCATAACTGAAAAGCGAGGCCGCCCCCGCCCGAAGGGCGGGAACAACATCGCTTTTAATTATGAATGTTGTAACTACATTCTCATCGCTGCCAGTCTTCTGGCTGGAAGTCCTCAGTACACGCTCGTAAGCGGCCCTGACGGCCCGCTAACGCGGAGATACGCCCCGACTTCGGGTAAACCCTCGTCGGGACCACTCCGACCGCGCACAGAAGCTCTGTCATGGCTGAAAACGGATATGGCTTAGCAGGGCTGGGGATGGGTAAGGTGAAATCTATCAATCAGTACCGGCTGACGCCGGGCTTCGGCGGTTTTGTTTCTGTGCCATATGTAACAACGGAGTGCCGCCTTCCATGCCGCTGGCGCGGCATCAAAAAGGGGTCTGCTTGGAATTCGGAAATTTTCCCACGCTAAGAGAATTGAGTTGAACGAGTGGTTACATCCAAGCCAGCTAACTCACTGAACGTAAAGGCTGTACGAAATGTTCCGACCGTCCGATAACCATTTGGCTTACTTCCGTACATTTCCTTGCGTAGATGTACAGAATTGTACGATTTCGGACACCAAAACCGCTGTTGTCCCGCCATTCTGGCGATTCCTGAAAGTCCTTTGGCTAAAAAACAGTCTTAACGTGGTTTATTTTCCGAATTCCAACTGACCCCTATACTGTGTATATACGTGGTAATGACGGGGTGATAAATGGCACAGGTTAATATGAGTTTAAGAATCGACGCTGAACTGAAGGATGCTTTTATGGCCGCTGCAAAAAGCATGGACCGTAATGGCTCTCAGTTAATCCGGGATTTTATGCGCCAGACCGTTGAACGGCAGCATAAAACCTGGTTCCGTGACCAGGTTGCGGCAGGACGTCAGCAACTCGAATGCGGCGATGTGCTTCCCCATGACATGGTCGAATCCTCTGCTACCACATGGCGGGATGAAATGAGCAGGAAGGTCGTCGGTAAATGATGGAGATATTCTGGACCATGCTGGCCAGCCAAAACAGAATAAAGCCAGCATCGGCACACTGACTCGCTATGCCCATGCGTGCAGTATCAAAAAAACTGTATCACTGGTATAATTTTGTAAAGAGCATATTGAGAACTTATTATGTCGTCACGCAACTCTGTACATGATTTTATAATGCTGCTCCCGATGCTACTGTTGGTCGGGTGGTTAGTTTTGGTGATAATTCTCATGTTTCGGGATGATAAATGTGAAAAACTTACCGTGAAGGTTCGTTTCCTGCATTAATTTGTCTCCATTCTGATAGCTCGTTACGTCGAGAAACCGATTCTGAGAGACTCATTGTCAAATATACAGAAATACAGGTATACAATCAGGAGAATAGGTAAAACCCATAATACTATAGCTAAAAAATATATACGGGGTTCAGAAGTCTGTATACCCGTTCATGTTTATTCAGATACGTAATGTCCTGCTGTTATCAGGAGTTTTTATTACTCAGAAATATTCTCCTGCTGTGCCTGCATTCTGAGCCACTTTTGTTCTAATGTTGCCAGTCTGCGACCGGCACTCTGTGCTTCAGATTCTGAGACCTGCCCTTTGGGGTGACCATCCAGACCATAACGTGGGACGCCGGCGACAGCTGTCCGTTGCAGATATACACGGCGTGAGGTGATGCAGGACACTGCACAGAGCCATTCGTCCATGGTCAGTTCTGCCTCCGGCTGTTCTGCCAGAAATGCCGAAATATCATTGTTTATGCCAATTTTCAGGGGAATAAATCCACCGCCTTCAGCACGAAGATGAGGAAACAGAATCTTTATTTTTTCCACGCACTCGTGAGTATACTCTCGGGTCCAGTGGGAGGGACGTGGGAAACGGTGTTTTTTCTTTTTCTTCTTCCTGGCTGGCGCTTCAGGGATATGTTTTTCGACGGCAGATGAATTTATTCCGGCGGATACTGATTCTGTCGTCTGTTCAGTAAATACAGGTGCGATAATATCTGTTTTTTCGGATAGGGAAGGTTCCGAAAAAGTTCGACGTTTTTTCACCACAATGACTGGTGTTTTCCTTTCTTCCTGATGTTTTCCCATAAATACCTCGGCTGTGTTGTTCTACTTCCTTATAATATCATAGTTCAAAATTTAATAAACTTTCTGTTATGTAATATCCCTTGATAATTTACGAAGATGACTCTGTATCCTGCTATGTGAATCAGGAACGTTTATAGCAGGATACAACGGATTGTTACTTACACAGTAAGATTTGCTAAGGTTTGTTTTCTTCTTTTCTTATATTTATCTGGTAATCCTTATCAACAATGCCTGCTCTACTGTTTGCATTAATCATTGCTGGTCTGATCCATATTAGTTTGTTATTTTTTCTGCGAATATGTCCTCTGCGTAAGTGCATCCTTTTCGTCCCACCGGATTTTCCTGTTCCAGTATGATTACTTTGCACCTTAGTTTCAGACAGTTGCAATACTTTATAAGTATATGAAGGGCGCTTGCCGCAGGCGTAAAATTTGGCAGGAAGAAGCATCCACGAACGCCTACAGCGTTGGAGCTTATATCACAGGGAGAATCTCTGGGCAGTGTGACAGAAAAAACAGGTATCTCTCGATCGACGTACTTCAGGTTAAAAAGAACAATAAAAAATGATGCTAAAATTGCAACGCTTTCTAAATAAATTCAATTAATTACCTAAGCAAGGTGAGACTTTTGGAGGAAATGGGCGCGAACCCCCAACTTCCGGAGGCTTTTGCCCTCATCCCCTGACGGCGCAGGCTTGCCGCCACGGTTTTTACGTTTAAAGTGGTAACCCTGAGCACACAAACGAACTTCCCCCCGCGATGCAAAGCGGGGGATTAGATATAAATGAATTAACGTGTGTGGTTTATTGGTCTCTGCCTTCTCCAGCAATGACGCAAGACTTTGACATACCATCAAAAAAATGATCGGCGAGCTCCAGAATTCGTGGATTATGAGTTGTAATAATAACGGTAGGGCAATGCTGCCGGATATAGGTAATGATCTTTATCGCGAGTTCTTCGCCAATAGAGGCCGTGGGTTCATCAAGTACGATAATCTTTTTCTTACGGGCTAGGGCGCGGGCTATGCATAATCGCTGGATCTCTCCACCACTCAAACCACTACCCAGAGGATTAATATCCCGGTCTAGGAAAGCAAGGAAATGTTCTCCGCAGTCCTCTTTAATTAACCCCAATGAATTCAGGATGCAAAACAGTTCATCATCGGGAAGAATGTCATCGGTTCCATACAGAATATTATCACGAATAGTTCCCTGCACCAGAACGGCTTTTTGAGGTACAACAGCAACGTCCTCCAGGATAGACGCACTCAACTCTGTGTTAATCCGGTATCCTCGGAAATAAATATCGCCCTCAGTTGGGGTATCAAGACCGAGTAAATATTGCAGAATTGTGGATTTACCAAAACCTGAAGGCGCAGAAAGTGCAAACATTTCACCTTCATGGATCCTGAAGCTCACATTATTAAAGAGGAGTCTGCCGTCAGCAAAAGCTCCAAGATTACGCACATCAAAAATACACTCAGTGCTGCGGGAGCTTACTGTATCAGGGATAACCCCTTCGGGATTCATACTGTTATATTCCAGAAGAATTTTCAGGTACACAACCTGGCGTTGAATGTCAATGCTGGCTCCGGCTATTGTGCGCAACTGAAATGTTAGCATGCTAATATAGCCCACAATCATAATAAAGTCACCAGTTCCAATATGAGACGCTTTTTTAAAAAAAACCAGAACCAGTACGGATATAGCAAGCAATACGCCTACAGCTACTGCCTGTAGTGACAGTAAAAAGCCCATTTTTTTATTGGTCAGCTTAATTGTATTAACATACTGATTAAGAATTTCCTGGCGAAGAACTCTTTCTTTTGCATGAGCTGAATTAATTCGGATATCCAACGGCATGGCAAGTCGCTCAATCGTATAAGAATACACCCCATTCTGAGCATTCATTATATCGGTATGGATATGACGACTAAAGATCGCTATGCTGAAGGCAAGAAAAATCATACCTATAACAGAAATTGAGAAAATAAGTGAATAAGTAAAACCCAGGCTCTGATAAAGAAAATAAACAGCCATACTGATTTCTACAGTAATTGGGAGTAGTGTCCAGAAAACAGATAATGTCAGCGCACTGAATGATTGCGCGCCACGATCAATATTTGCAGCCAGGACCGCCGGCTCAAATTCCTTTTGTTTCCGGAAACTAATAGAAAGTAAAATCTCCATCGTGTTACTGGTTAGTGCTGCATCTGCTTGTGCCAGAATTCCCGCAGAAAAAATGCCTCTGATATTCTTCAGTACTTCGGTCACTGTCCAGCTGACGGCGTAGGTCATTGTGATCAGGAAAAATGCAGATAGTATCCCTTCAGAGAAAGTATACGCCTCCGCTGTCTTTTTGAGCAGATAAGGTAGTAATGCACCAAGAACCGAAGCCAGAATAAAGAGAATGGACACACCGATAAAAGAAAATGTGAATGCGGGATACAGTGAGCGTATGAGCTTGTAGGCCGAAGAGTAAGCACTTGCCCCTGATTTTAATTCACAAATGACATTTTTTATTTTCATTATCCCACTCTAATTATTGGTGTAAGTCTTGTTTTCAGGTTATCCTGGTCTGCAACAACTTCATTATCAATTTCCAGCCATGCATGAGAAAGAAAATCATAGCGCTGGAATCCAATAAATAATGTGGGACTGATTTTTCTTGACACTAACATGTCGAACAAAACAAGTGAAAACTCAAGGCATTTAACCTTGCCCGGGATAAACGGTGCCGCAATTTTAATACTCTGGCTCAACTTCTGCCCAATAATTAATTTATCTTTCAGGGAAATGTACGGAAAACTCTTCTGGCTAAGCGCACAACGACAATGCTCAAGGCAATGGTGAAAACCCTTTGACTGGAGACGTTTTCGGACAAGAATCATTCTCATTATTGCTTCAGAGATATAAAAAAAACTGGCAATACCCAACCGAGTGCTGACATAACTGTTCCAGGTCAATATACCAACCCCCTGAGGAGACGGAGTACTCTTTGCCAAAGGAGTACCCGACTCCTTAGAAATTATACCTTCCAGGTTCATTGTATCACCGACATAATTATGAGAACCATCACTCATATACTCTTTTAAGAGAATTGATTGCTTTTCTGAAAGAAGGATATAACGATCAGATATCTCATCAAGGATAGTTATTTCATTATTAATATTGACATGATGTATATTCGGCTTAAAGTAGAATGAAGTCATTATAAATATCCTTCAAAGATAAGTTCTGCAGCAATTAATTTCATAAGAATAAAACTGACTCCACCGATGCCATGAGAACTTGTTTCTATTGCTCGCTCTACCCCCTCCAGGTTTAACAAACCGTGTGTCGCGAACTGCCCATGGCGCAGAAGATTAATAACACGGTCCTTATTAACACTAAGGGCCGACTGATATGCACCTGTTATATGCCCCTTATCTTTTCTGGTAAATACAAATTTATATCTGTCATTAATCGCTTTTCTGTATTGAAGTCGTTTTGATGTAGTATCAAATGACTCCTCAACTCTGAGTTTCAGACCATAGCCTATCATCCTCTGGTCTGTAAAAGGGAATATATCGTTTTCCGTAAGACTCAGCGTCAGGCTCGTCCCATTATCAATAATAGCCTCCTGAAGGGCTGACTTTCTTTCTTCACTTACTGTTTTTCTGTCATAGTGAAGGTTTTTTATAACATCTTTGGAAAAATAACACTGTGCTTCAGTTATAAGATAATGCATACTATTAGTATGCATAAATAAGACATCTTTCATATTTATGCCATGAAGGCGAGCTATCTGTAATAACTTACGGCATGAGGTTAACAAACTCCCATGGAAAAATAACTCTTTTATTATTCCAAACGGGATTTTCTCACAAAATACATGGTCCCCCCCATGCCCATCAAATAGGGTATAATTATCTCCACAGATACTTCCGATACGCTTTCTTTCCTCTTCATAAACTTTAAAATTTATTGTTCTCATATTTAGAACAGGAGGCACTGGTGAAGGAAGCCTATGAAATAATGAATGAGGTTCAAAATCAATTATTATTTGCCTGATTCCAAATATTTTACATAAATGCCTTGCTGATACTTCATCTTGATTGCTTGTCCCCATAAGGTACCGATAAGTTATGGCAATAATTCTGCTTACATCAACTGCCTCCATTAGTGAGAGAAGAATGCCAGTAGAGTCCATGCCACCAGACAGGCGCACAACAAAGTATCCGCCTTGATTTCTGTTGACGACTTCAGATACAGACTGAAAAAGAATCTCTGCCGGGTCGTGCGGTAATGTCTTATATGAAATTGCATTCCAGTCAATATATTCACTTACGGATGCACCATTGTGCGTGTGGTCAATTTTAAAACTGCAACCAGGAACAATACATTCCACATTTTTAAATAATGAAGTTTTCCCCTCAGTACGCCCAAAAACTATACTCGCAATGAGTGGTTCGAAATCAATACGAGGTGATTGAGTTAAAATGGCACTAAGTTTTTCTTCAATCCAGTCATTTTCTCTGGCAACAAGAAGTTTTATCACGCCACTATTGAAGGCATTAATCCCACGGTATCCAGATGTAAATTTATCCCCTAAAGACATTCGTAATAATCTCCTTAAGGTAAGGACGCCACAAAAGACGTCCTTTTTATCGAATATACCTGTATTATCGGATTCATTGCTCTCGTTTGAGAGAAGTGAATATTTCAATCATGGCCAGCCTTTAAATTTAAGGACAGAATGGGGGGCCAAAAGGACGCGAGGGGACACTTCCGCCATCGCAGCGATAGACAGTGTATGACCCTTCAATGATGGAGCCTCCACCGGTACCGTTCGTCGATTTCGAGGCATCAATTTCTATCATAATTTCACGATGTTCAGAGCCAGAGGTTTTCACTTCTTTAGATTGTTTTTTCATACATATTCCTTAATGAAAATGAAACACCTACAACCTACATTGGTTACCAATTGCTCAATAACCATGAAAAATATAACTACTTATTTCTAATTGTCAATGCGAGTGATAATCATTCTTATCATCGATGGTGGGGTTCTGAGGTGAAGATCACGAAATGGAAAAATCGTACTCTAAGCCGTTCACCCGTTTTCCGTCATCTGGTAGGTGTTGCAGTTACAATAAAATCACCTTTGCTGAATCTGCGGTAAATTCGGCGAGAAATAACGTCAGTGCCAGAACAAATGAGCAAAAACATGCAAATGACGTTCTTGCCCTGATCGCCGGAAAGGCCAAAATGGAAGTAATAGAACAGCACTGGGATGAAGTTCTGCGGCTTAAGGCCTCGATCGGCGCTGGTCTGGTACCACCATCGGTAATACTGAAAAAGCTGGCAGCATCTCCGAGACAAAACAGGCTCAATCTGGCCCTGCGTGAAATGGGACGTATTGAACGCTCAATTTTTATCTGTGACTGGTTGCTTGACACTCGGTTACGTCGCAGATCACACGCAATCCTCAACAAAGGCGAAAGCCGCCATGCACTTGCCCGCGCTATTTTTCTTCACCAACTGGGCGAATTCCGGAACAGGGCTGCCGAGACAATGGCTCACAGGGCATCGGGCCTCAACCTTGTTGTTAATGCAATAATTCTGTGGAACACGGTCTATCTCAGTCGGGCTGTTGATTACATTCGCAGCCAGGGGATCATTATACCGGAAGAGCTCTTGTCCAGTGTATCACCACTACCATGGGGTCATATCTCGCTCACTGGAGATTACCTGTGGAACGAAATTGACCATCCCCTTGAACGATACAGGCCACTTCGTACTAATCGCTTCAATCCAAAGAACTTCACTTTTCCTTAGCGTGTGTTATCGCAGAAATGCCCACGGAACCCCTGAATGTGGCCAGCTGGCTTAAAAGAAAGCCAGGTACGCCGGAATTAAGTCTGGAAAGGCCCCTGTTTGATACAGAAGTTTATGTTAATGGTGAAAAGAAATATGTCCTGCCGGATTTCATTGTCACAGCAAGGGCTCCTGACGGAAAGACGGCCAGAGTGGTCATCGAAACGATGGGATATGAAGACAGTGATTACTGCGCGAGAAAATCCAGGCAGCATACCGGCATGAAGCAGATTGGTGTTCTGCATACCGATCCACCGAAATGGCTGGATAACGATCATCCCCCTTTTGAGAAACATATGTACGGTGTTTTTATGCATCTCAGGTACTGAGATATTTTGTGGCTCAGTTCTGTAACTTTTCCCGTAACATTGTCTGTTGTTACGGGAAAGTCCGGTTTTTGTATTGCACCAGAGAATACTCAGACTGTGATGCTGCCACAGCGTCAGCAGGCTTTCTGAACGGTGTAACATTACTTCATGTTAATGATAATCACTATCATTAAATCTTGACATGCCATTTTCTCCTTAATAAATTAATACTGTATATGTATCCATATACGTAAGCAGTTAATTCATTTGTTTTCCTCAGAGGATGAAGGAGATACCGAATGTCTGACCCTGTACGGGGTTCAGTGAGTTAGCTGGCCTGGATGTAACCACTCGTTCAACTCAATTCTCTTAGCGTGGGAAAATTTCCGCTTTTCCAAGCGGACCCCTATTAATATTTGTTTTGTTTTAGGTTCTATTCAACATAGGTCATCCTAAAATACATTGAAGATAACAAGATAACAAGATAACAAGATAACAAGATAACAAGATAACAAGATAACAAGGTGTTATCTTTGTTTTACTTCTGCTATCAATCGTGATACCTCTGTTTTTGATAGTGTTTTAAGTGCTTCTACCGCCGCCCTGACAACATCAGAACGATTCACTCTGCCTTTACCTGAAACCATCTCAGCCGTTATAAGGGCATCAATGTCTTTTAGGTTTTCTTCAAAAAAAGAAATACTCACTGGTTTTGCTTTGCTTACAACCGATGATTTATCTGATGACTTTTTGGTATTATCAAGGCCAGCCGTGCCACCGTTAATAAATGCTGCCTCGTCACGAGGTGAAGTGTTTGCTCTATTTCTCACAGAATAACCTCTTTCACTAACGCTTCGATTTCTTGCTGGGCTTTATCATTTTGCGTTTCAAAAATTGTCATTGATTCGGCCCAAGCATCTCGATGTGCTTTACGATCACATACCCGGGAGTTTGCCAGATGCATTTCAGGGTAATCCTTAAGTACTTCAGCTGCCTCATTGGCTTCATTAACAAACATATTTGTGGGCGTCATGTTTAAAACGAGATATCCCCGAACATCCTCATTAAAATCTTTTGCTGCTGTAAAAACGGAGCATGTATGAGGCACAACATCCAGGTCCATCTGAGATGGGCGCAAAGGAGAAATGAATACATCTGCGGCCATCAATCCACTACGCATTTCTGCGCTATCACGGCCAGCACAGTCTGCAATAACAAAATCATAGGATTTTTCGTGTTCCTTTAACATGGCTTTGATGTTACCTGTCGCGCCTGTAACCGGAATATGAGGGAGATCTTCAGGGCGATTGTTGTACCAGGTTAATACTGATTTCTGGTCATCTGCGTCGACAATAATCACTCTATTGCCTAGTGACATCAGATACGCAGCTATAGATACCGCCAGTGTACTTTTACCTACCCCACCCTTTTGACTACCTAATACTATTATCATTATAGCCTCATATTAAGCTGTTAAGTTAACAACTTAATATTGCCATCTGAACGCGAACCATGCAATTATTTTTGTTATGTTAACAACTTAATAACTTGTTAAGTATTTGATTTATGGATTAATTAAGATAACAAGATAACAAGATAACAAGATAACAAGATAACAAGATAACAATATTATGGGTGGATTACATATTCATAACTGGGCTACTGGCAAATCTGTCCATCTGGTGGTATACGCAGGAGAAAGCATTTCCCGTTTCATTTGCCATTCAGGGGCGGTTCCTCGCCCCGCAAACCACACTTTCCCTTTTCCCGACTGGTTCAGTTCATCGAGTGTTTTCATTAACTTTTCACTGTTTTTACGGGGCTGGATTTCATCAAATAATCCCGGCTGCGCTATACCCGATGGTGTGAAATCAGCCAGCATGACACCTGCCTTCATATAGCGGTACCCTTCACGCCAGACATGGTTTAACGCTCTGCATGCTGCGGCAATAATGTCCCGGCTGTCCTGTGTGGGCAATGGAAGCTTTTCCACAGCGGCATTGCTGTAACAGGGTTCTTTTACTGCAAAGGGGGATGTCCGTACAAATGTCGTCACCTGCCGGCAATACTGACGCTCCCCACGTAGTTTCTCTGCGGCCCGCTCTGCATACTGAACAACAGCCTGGTGCATGGCATCTTTGTCTGTGATTCGTTCACCAAAACTGCGACTACAGACAATCTGCTGTTTTGCCGGCGGTGCTTCTTCCAGAGATATGCAGGACTCGCCGTTGAGTTCGCGTACCGTACGCTCAAGAATGACGCTGAAGTTTTTCCGGATGAATGCCGTGTTAGCCTGCGCCAGCTGCAGTGCTGTGTTAATACCCAGCGCATTCAGCTTTTCCGTCAGTCTGCGTCCTACTCCCCAGACCTCACCAACTGGCTGCAACCCCAGTAGCTTCAAGATCCGATTACGGTTTTCTGCCGTCAGCGCGACCACACCGGAAAACTGTGGCCATTGCTTTGTTGCCCACTGGGCACTTTTAGCCAGCGTTTTTGTAGGCGCAATGCCCACCCCCATGGTGAGTCCTGTCCAGCTCTTTACCTGTTCCCTGAGCTGATGACCAAAAATCTCCGGAGAGATGCAATGATTTATCCCCCGCAAATCAATGAACATTTCATCAATTGAGTAGGGCTCAACTGCGGGAGAAAGCGACTCCAGAACAGCCATAACCCGTTGGCTCATGCTGTGGTACAGCGCATAATTGCTGGAAAATACATGTATTTTCTTCTCCAGGCGCATTTGTCTCACCTGAAACCAGGGCTGCCCCATTCTGATGCCAAGGGCTTTTGCCTCCGGGCTGCGCGCGATCACACAGCCATCGTTATTGCTGAGTACGATGACCGGTTCGTTGCGAAGGTCCGGGCGGAAAACTTTTTCACATGAGGCGTAGAAACTGTTGATATCAGCCAGTGCAAACATCAGCGTAACTCCCGCGTCCTGTGTATCACGTGAGTGACAACACCAAAAATACAGATGTTTTCCGGATACAGTGTGCGGAACTCCGGGCTGTCTGAAACCGGCTCCAGTGCCGGGCGTGGGCGCAACAGCAGTCGTTTGACGGTGAACTCACCGTCGATCTCAGCGATAACGATGTCCCCGTGTTGTGGTTTTTCGGCCCTGTCCACTACCAGCAGATCACCATTCTGCACGCCAGCCTGGTTCATCGATTCACCGCTGGCGCGCAGAAAGAAGGTGGCTGCAGGTCTGCTGATGCAATAGCTGTTCAGATCCAGTTCCTGCTCAGCATAATCAGTGGCAGGCGAAGGAAAACCGGCCTGGCAACGATCGGCAAACAACGGTCGCACGTAACTGTCATCGCCTGAAGGGTCAGCCGGACGGTGATAAACGGTACTCATGCTGCAGGCAGCCAGCTGTCGTCCTGCCAGATTTCTTCCAGCAGAGACAGGATACGTTCTTTATCCTTGTCGTTGCGGGCTCCTGTGACAGATACAGACGGGGCGCTGCCCTGGTCTATACGCAGCCAGATTTCCGGGTAGTGTGGTTTCAGACGTTGTTCGATTTCATTCTGTAGCGCCTGAAGTGTGCCTGATTTGAGGTTTTTTGTGCTCTGGCGGTCGAAAAGAATTTCAATGCGGATCATGTTCTCATCTCCCTTTTCTTTATGCTGTATGTTTGTACAGTATTCTAATAACTGAATCCGCACACAGTCAAATGTCATTGTTGTGACTAAAAAACGCTCAATTCTCTGAGTGTGTGGCTGTATGCCTGCTGTGGGCTGCTGTGTCCAGCTTATCCACAGCATTTTGTGCACGGTTCTGTGGACAAAATACCTGGTTACCCAGGCCGTGCCGGCACGTTAACCGGGCTGCATCCGATGCAAGTGTGTCGCTGTCGCCGGCCTCCTCACCCGGTCACGTTTCGTCGTTCCTCCTCCACGCGCTGCGGCTTCGGGGCCGCACCTGCATTCGTATGCGGTCGCCCGGTAACAGGTGCGGCACGGCCTGATGGAGGCCGCATGTGAGAGGAGAATTCCCATGCCAAACTGGTGCTCGAATCGTATGTATTTTTCTGGTGAACCGGCACAGATCGCTGAGATTAAACGACTGGCCAGCGGTGCAGTTACACCGCTTTATCGCCGCGCTACAAATGAAGGTATTCAGCTGTTTCTGGCCGGAAGTGCCGGACTTCTGCAGATCACTGAAAATATCCGCTCTGAGCAGTGCCCCGGAGTGACGGCTGCCGGACGTGGTGCTGTATCACCGGAAAATATCGCGTTCACCCGCTGGCTGACACACCTGCAGAACGGTGTACTGCTGGATGAGCAAAACTGCCTGATGCTGCATGAACTCTGGCTGCAGAGCGGTACTGGACAGCGTCGCTGGGAAGAGTTACCGGATGATGTCAGGGAAACTATCACTGTGCATTTCACCGCAAAAAGAGGTGACTGGTGTGACATCTGGGGTAACGAGGATGTATCGGTGTGGTGGAACCGTCTGTGTGACAACGTACTGCCGTAAAAAACCATGCCGTTTGACCTGCTGACGGTTTTGCCGACCCGCCTGGATATTGAAGTGAATGGCTTTAACGGCGGTGTTCTGAACGGTGTTCCTTCTGCATATCACTGGTATACAGAACGGTATGGCGTGAAGTGGCCTTGTGGGTATGACCTGAATATCAGCAGTCAGGGGGAAAACTTCATTCAGGTAGATTTCGACACGCCGTGGTGTCAGCCGGAAAGCGACGTTGTTGCAGAATTAAGCCGCCGTTTCGGCTGCACGCTGGAGCACTGGTACGCCGAACAGGGCTGCAATTTCTGTGGCTGGCAGTTGTATGAGCGCGGAGAGCTCGTTGATGTGCTGTGGGGGGAACTGGAATGGTCTTCCCCGACAGATGATGATGAGCTGCCGGAAGTCACCGGACCTGCGTGGATAATCGACAATGTGGCGCATTATGGCGGATGAAGTATGACGGAGACGGGCGGGCAACCGCCCGTTTCTTTTCCGACAAAGGATGTCGCCGTGCTCCTCTTTTTACTGCGCCGGCTGACGCGGCGCGGCATAAACGCTGCCTGTGGTCAGTGTCCCGCGTCCGGCCGGGCACGGGACGGGCGCTTTTACCGCTCCCGGCTGGCGTCGGTGACAGTGTACGCCAGCCCGTCGCCCTTTTCTGATGAACGCCCTTCAAGCCGCTTTCGCGGCATAGCCTTGCCGTCAAAAAGACGACGGCTGCGGTATTCCACGGTCGGCCTGACCCGTTACCGGACGCGGTGAACAGCCCACAGGCAGCGGGGAACGGGCACCACAGGGGTGCCCTCCCGGTGCCCTCTGTAAGAGAAGGAGTTTGGTATGTCCCGTTTTGTCCTCGGTAACTGCATCGATGTTATGGCCCGTATCCCTGATAACGCCATTGATTTCATCCTCACCGACCCGCCGTACCTCGTCGGTTTTCGTGACCGTCAGGGGCGTACCATTGCCGGCGATAAAACCGATGAATGGCTGCAACCGGCCTGTAATGAGATGTACCGCGTACTCAAAAAAGACGCGTTAATGGTGAGCTTCTATGGCTGGAATCGCGTCGATCGTTTTATGTCTGCCTGGAAAAATGCGGGATTCAGCGTTGTTGGTCACCTGGTCTTCACCAAAAACTACACATCGAAGGCCGCATATGTGGGCTATCGCCACGAATGTGCCTACATCCTGGCAAAAGGCCGTCCACGTCTGCCACAAAACCCGCTGCCGGACGTGCTGGGCTGGAAATATTCGGGCAATCGCCATCACCCGACGGAAAAGCCCGTTACCAGCCTGCAACCACTGATTGAGAGCTTCACACATCCGAACGCGATTGTGCTGGACCCGTTTGCAGGCAGCGGATCAACCTGCGTGGCCGCTCTTCAGTCCGGACGCCGGTATATCGGTATCGAGCTGCTTGAACAGTATCACCGTGCCGGACAGCAACGACTGACCGCCGTGCAACGGGCCATGCAGCAGGGGGCCGCGAATGATAACTGGTTTGAACCGGAGGCTGCGTAAATGAACTATGCCGGACACGAAAAACTTCGCGCCGACGTGGCGGAGGTGGCCAACACCATGTGTGACCTTCGGGCCAGGCTGAACGATATGGAGCATCGCTGTCGCTTTGATTCCGATGTGCTTGTTGAACGCCTGACACGCCAGACGCTGTATCGCGCCAATCGCCTGTTCATGGAAGCGTATACCGAAATTCTGGAACTGGATTCCTGCTTCAAAGATTGAGAAGGAGACGAGAATGTACGGAACATGCGAAACGCTCTGCCGGGCGCTGGCAGCAAAGTATCCGGGAGATACGCCGCTGATGCTGGTTATCTGGTCCCCGGAAGAAATTCAGGCTCTCGCTGACGGAATGGATATTTCCCTGTCCGATCATGAAATCAGGACTGTCCTGGCGCGCCTGGAGGACATCCCGGAAGACCAGCGGACTGAATCCGGTATTTCTTCCGGTGCGGCGATGGAGATCATCAATAACGTGAGAGAAAACCGCCAGGTGACCGTCCCTGCTGAACTGCTGGCGTCCCTGATTCAGACCGCCGAACAGGCACTGTGGAAACGTGAGTGGGCCGCCCGTGATAACGGCCTCGCCGTCCCGGAATGCGTCACCCGCCGACAGGCGGTGGTTAATCAGGCCCGCGCCCTGCTGAAAAACAACACACGCGAAAACGACTGATGTTATCGCCGCCTGCGGGCGGCGATTCAGGGAGACCATGAATCATGAACGAAACGCTGAATGCACTGATTTGTCGCCACGCCCGTAACCTGCTGCTGGCGCAGGGCTGGCCGGAAGAGACGGATGTTGACCAGTGTAACCCGAAGTATCCGGGCTGGATCAGCATTTATGTTCTGCTGGATGCGCCCCGGCTGGCGACGTTACTTATCAACCGTCACGGCGGCGTACTGCCGCCGCTCCTGGCCTCTGCCATTCAGAAACTGACCGGAACCGGGGCGGAACTTGTTCTGTCCGGCAGTCAGTGGCAGTCGCTGCCGGTACTTCCGGCAGACGGAACGCAGGTGTCTTTCCCGTATGCCGGAGAATGGCTAACCGAAGACGAAATCAGGGCAGTTCTTGATGCGGTGCACGATGCGGTACGCAGTGTCAGTTGCCGGGTGGCAGAAGATGCGCGGCGTATCAGGGCGGCGCTGACCACAACCGGTCAGACGTTGCTGACCCGCCAGACGCGCCGCTTTCGCCTGGTTGTGAAGGAAAGCGATCACCCCTGCTGGCTCGATGAAGACGACGAAAACCTGCCCGTGGTGCTCGATGCCATCCTGAACCGGGGCGCTCGTTTTTCGTCGGTGGAAATGTATCTGGTCAGTGAGTGTGTGGAGCATATCCTGTCCAGTGGGCTGGCCTGCGATGTGCTGCGTATACCTGATGAACCGTCCCGTCGCTGGTTTGACCGGGATATTCTGCGGGAGGTGGTCCTGGAAGCCCGGACTGAAATCCGCAGCATGGCGGATGCACTGGCGAAAATCCGGAAATGATGACGCTGGCGGGGAAAAATCTCCGCCTTTTCCAGCCGGTCCCCGGAAAGAGCAAAAGGATGTCGCCGCAGGCTCCGCTTTACCCGGCCATGCGGGGCATGGCCTTGTGGGTTTTCAGTTATGTGGCCTCAGCGTCGTGTGCGGGCTGTGCCGTGCCTCCATCGTAGCCGGGCTTCTGCGGGCGGGTTGCAAGGTAAGGTGAACCGCTGCGGTCACCCGGTCCCTCCTTCCCGTCTGCCGTGATTTTCCGGTCGTTCACCCGCTCAGATTTCGCGGTCTCACCCTCCAACTCCCGTCAGCCGTGCGCGTCAGGCTGCGGCTTCCCTTGCGCCCTTGCAACCCTGCAGGCCCGGCAAAGATGGAGGCACGGCACCGCCCGGTGTCGCGGAATATGTGAACAACGGAGGAAATCCCATGCAGTATGCGAAACCTGTCACTCTGAACGTTGAAGAGTGCGACCGTCTGTCTTTTCTGCCTTACCTGTTTGGCCTGGATTTTCTGTATGCCGAAGCGTCTGTATACGCGCTGGCGAAAAAAATGATGCCGGAATATGAAGGCGGATTCTGGCACTTCATCCGCCTGCCGGACGGTGGCGGTTACATGATGCCGGATGGCGACCGTTTCCACATGGTGAACGGTGCAAACTGGTTTGACCGTACCGTGAGTGCTGATGCCGCAGGCATCATCCTTACCTCCCTTGTGATTAACCGCCAGTTGTGGCTGTACCACGACAGCGGGGATGCAGGGTTGACACACCTGTACAGGATGCGTGATGCGCAGTTGTGGAGCCACATCGAATTTCACCCCGAATGCAACGCGATTTACGCGGCACTTGACTGATTAACGGACGGGGCGGCAATGCCGCCCCTGTAAAGGAGACGAGAACATGTACTGTACTGTTAAAGAAATCATCCGCGATGTACTGGATACAGACGTGCCGGACAGTGAATGCGTTTTTGCCGTGGTGCTGACCCGTGGGGATGTGCGTCACATAGCCCAGGACTGGAACCTGTCAGACGATGAGCTGGAAACCGTCATGCAGCGGCTGGACGATGCTTTTGTATATGGCGCATGTGACAGAGTTGTTTCCGATATTGTCAATGAACTGATGGAAGAAAAGCGCGCCAGCCGTCATGTGACAGTCCCGGCGGTGATGCTGGAAAAAGTGATGGCGCTGGCAGGCAGTGAAATGAAGCGCCTGTATGCCGTCGGGAGTGAGAACGGGGGCGACGGTGACGCATTCGTCAGGGAGGAACTCGAAGCAATGGACGTTGTGTTGCAGGCGCTGGACGGGGAGACGATGTCATGAATATCAGCACAGAAACCCGCGAAATTCTGCGTAATTACAGGGCCGTGATTAATGCGCGGCGTCGTGAAATGGGGCAGAAACCGCTCACCACCGCGCAGATTGTTGATGAAATCTGCGATTTTGTGGCGAATCAGCAGGCGGTTTTCCTGGGCGGTCACTACATCCTTCAGGGCAGCAGAAACAGGTGATACAGGGGCAGGCGGTGGAGGCCGCCTGTCAGCCCGCGCGAAAACCCCTGGCAGGCTGACGCCTGCCGGAAACGCGGGGTGCAGCGCCTGCGGCGCTGCCGGCCCGGCTTTCCGGTCAGAAGGTAG
>ERZ791808.553-NODE-553-length-40732-cov-46.682007_pt1 | contig 40732 bp, 32 predicted proteins | sample MGYA00510305_ERZ791808 | MGnify/ENA primary metagenome ERZ791808 (study PRJEB30046, sample SAMN00792024) | human gut metagenome | study: EMG produced TPA metagenomics assembly of the A metagenome-wide association study of gut microbiota in type 2... | reverse complement strand
ACTTGCGCCGATGGTACTGCAATGCAATGCGGGAGAGTAGGTAGCCGCCTCCTTTCAATTTCAGAAGCCTCGATTACGAAAGTAGTCGGGGCTTTTTTTTGTCTGCTCAAGATGTTTTTTATCTGCTCAAGATGTTTTTTATCAGCAGATGACGTTGATTACACAGATTTTTATTATCTTTGCAGCATGATTTGGACCGATAGAATACGACAGGTGAAGATTTTTTTGGTGATAGCGGCAGTGTTTATTGCTGTCGCCTCTCTTGTTGTGTCTCATTTTCTTGTTCGTGATCTAGCAGAAGAGGAACGCAACCGTATGGCGGTTTGGGCTGAAGCTATGCGTACGCTCAATAATGCCGATGAGAATACCGACTTGAACTTGGTATTGAAGGTTATCAATGAAAATAATTCCATTCCGGTTATCGTAATGGATTCTGAAAACCATGCTCAGACTTTTCGTAATGTTGATGTGGAAGGGAAAGATTATGCAGATTCCCTTGCTTATGCCTCTGCCATCGGTCAGCGGCTCTTGAAACAAGGCAAGAATATTAAAATTGAACTAGATGATTCAACGCATGACTATATTCAGGTTTGCTATGATGAATCCCTCATGATACGACGTCTGTCAGCTTATCCTTATATTCAGTTGGGGGTAGTCATGCTCTTTGTGGTTATTGCCATCTTTGCTTTGCTTACTTCCAAAAGAGCGGAACAGAATAAGGTGTGGGTGGGGTTGTCTAAAGAAACTGCTCATCAGTTGGGTACTCCAATTTCCAGTCTGATGGCTTGGATTGAAATTCTGAAGATGAATTATCCGGATGACGAACTCATTCCTGAAATGAACAAGGATATCCAGCGTTTGCAACTGATAGCAGACCGTTTCTCAAAGATAGGTGCCCTGCCAGAACCTGTTCCTGCAAGTTTGAACGAAGTGATGAATCATGTAATAGACTACATGGATCGTCGAACATCGAAGAATGTTAAACTGGTGAAGGAAATACCTGAACAGGATGTTATCGTTAAGATGAATGCCTCTCTCTTTGAATGGGTGATAGAAAATCTGTCGAAGAATGCTGTTGATGCTATGGGAGCAAATGGTGGACAGATTACGCTCCATGTGGAAGAAATAGATGATAAAGCTATTATAGAAGTTTCAGATACAGGAAATGGTATAAGAAAAAAGGATTTGAAGAATGTATTCCGTCCCGGTTTTACTACCAAAAAGCGAGGCTGGGGCTTAGGTTTATCACTAGCTAAACGAATCGTAGAAGAATACCATCATGGTAAAATATGGGTGAAAAGTACAGAAATTGGGCATGGAACCACCTTCAGAATCGAGTTAAAGAAAGAATAATCAATTAATAATGAGTGATTTTAGTGATTTTTACATAAAAAATTATTTTATCTCAAAAATTATTTGTAACTTTGCAGCCCGAAACAATATAGTATATATTGAATATGTGTAACATAGATTCTTTTAAGATTGATTTGAAAGCTTTACCTCAAGGTATAACCGAAAAGGAATTTAAGCTTACCAATGAATATTTTGAGGCAATCGATGCTCCTGATGTTCAGAGAGGCGAGTTGTCAAGTAGTCTGTCTATCAATAGGACGGATGACTTCTTCGAACTCAATTTCCATACTGAGGGAGTGGTTCACATACCATGCGACATCTGTCTGGACGATATGGATCAAACCATTGAGACTAATGACAGGCTAGTCGTAAAATTCGGAGAAGAGTACTCAGAGGATGATGATCTGGTGACTGTGGCCGAGAACGAAGGAATACTCGATGTCGCCTGGTTTATCTATGAATTTATAGATCTCAATATTCCCATCAAGCATGTGCATGCACCTGGAAAATGCAACCCTGCTATGATTGAAAAGCTCAATGAGCATTCTGCCGCCCGAAGCGGTGAGGAAGAAGAGGAAACTGTAGATCCACGCTGGGAAGCTCTATTGAAATTGAAAAAATAAAAATTAAAATTTTAAACATTTAAAAATTATGGCACATCCTAAAAGAAGACAGTCAAAGACACGTACACTTAAGAGAAGAACTCATGATAAGGCAGTAGCTCCTACATTGGCAGTTTGCCCTAACTGTGGTGCATACTATGTATACCACACTGTTTGCCCTACTTGCGGTTACTATCGTGGTAAGGTTGCAATCGTTAAGGAAGCAGCTGAATAATGGGTAAAATTAATGCTGTAATTACAGGTGTCGGCGGCTACGTGCCAGACTATATCCTCAACAACGAGGAATTGTCTCGCATGGTAGATACTACAGATGAGTGGATTACCACCCGTGTGGGTATCAAAGAGCGCCGCATCCTTACAGAGGAAGGCCTCGGAACCAGCTATCTGGCGCGTAAAGCTGCCAAGCAGTTGATTCAGAAGACTGGCGTTGATCCAGATACAATCGATGCACTGATTGTAACAACCACGACACCTGACTACAAGTTCCCTTCTACAGCATCTATCGTCCTCGGTAAGCTGGGCTTGAAGAATGCTTTCGCATTTGACTTCTCAGCAGCTTGCTGTGGATTCTTGTATACCCTTGATGTTGCTGCAAGCATGATTCAGAGTGGTAGATACAAGAAGATTATTGTGATTGGTGCTGACAAGATGTCTTCATTGGTAGATTACACAGACCGTGCTACTTGTGTTCTCTTCGGAGATGGAGCAGGTGCGGTTTTGGTGGAGGCAACTGAAGAGGAGAACGTTGGTGTTCAGAACTCATACCTTCGTACAGATGGACAAGGTTTGCCTTTCCTTCACATGAAGGCTGGTGGTTCTGTTTGCCCTCCATCACATTTTACAGTTGATCATCGCCTGCACTATCTTTATCAGGAAGGTCGTACTGTATTCCGTTACGCAGTAACAGATATGAGCAACGACGTGATGAAGATCATGGAAATGAACAATCTGAAGGCTGATGATGTGAACTGGGTAATTCCTCACGAGGCTAATCTCCGTATTATCGAGGCAGTAACCAAGCGTGCTGGAATTCCATTTGATAAGGTGGTTGTAAACATCGATCATTATGGAAATACTAGTGCAGCAACAATTCCATTGGCACTCTGGGATGCTGAAAGTCAATTTAAGAAGGGCGATAACGTCATCTTCACAGCATTTGGTGCAGGATTTGTACATGGCGCTTCTTTCTATAAGTGGGCGTATGATGGCGCTGCTTACGGAAAGTAATCTATAAAAATAGGATAGAATAATAATCTATATAAGGAAACGCATCTTTCTTATTTCTCTATAAATAAGTAAGGATGCGTTTCTTTAGCTTAAAAACAATAGAGCTTAACTTCTTGATAGTAAAATTTTGCTAAATTCAATTTTTTATGCATAAAGCTGGTTTCGTTAATATAGTAGGTAACCCTAATGTGGGAAAAAGTACCTTGATGAATCAATTGGTGGGTGAACGTATTAGTATTGCAACTTTTAAGGCTCAGACAACCCGTCATCGTATCATGGGTATTGTGAATACTGATGATATGCAGATTGTATTTTCTGATACTCCTGGTGTTTTGAAGCCTAATTACAAGATGCAGGAGATGATGCTTGCCTTCTCTGAGAGTGCATTGGCGGATGCTGATGTGCTGCTTTATGTGACTGATGTGATAGAAAATCCTGAAAAGAACATGGAATTCTTGGAAAAGGTTAAGAAAATGCAGATTCCTGTACTCTTGCTTATCAACAAGATTGATCAGAGTGATCCGAAGAAGTTGGGTGATATTGTTGAAAAATGGCACTCTTTGTTGCCTAATGCAGAGATTCTTCCTATCTCAGCGAAGAATAAATTCGGAACGGATATGCTCTTGAAGCGCATTAAGGAACTCTTGCCGGAATCTCCTGCTTTCTTTGATAAGGATCAGCTGACAGACAAGCCTGCCCGTTTCTTCGTTTCAGAGATTATCCGAGAAAAGATTTTGCTCTATTATGATAAGGAGATACCTTATTCTGTAGAGGTAAGAGTGGAGCGATTTAAGGAAGATGAAAAACGTATCCACATTAATGCAGTGATTTATGTTGAACGTGATTCCCAAAAGGGTATCATCATCGGGCACCAGGGTATCGCATTGAAAAAGGTGAATACCGAGAGTCGTAAGGCTTTGGAAAAGTTCTTCGACAAGAAAATCTTCTTGGAGACTTTCGTAAAAGTTGATAAGGATTGGCGCAGCTCTCAGAGAGAACTTGATGCCTTTGGATATAATCCGGAATAATTGATAGTTAAGAGTTAATAGTTTAAAGACGCCTTAATAACTATAAACTATCAACTGTAAACTATCAACTAAAATAACTCCTCCCTGAATGTAATCGAGGGAGTGACTCTCGCCAAAAGAGCGAGGGCTGGAGCAAGGTCAGCTTCGGCAAATTATTAACTTGGATGCAGGGACCACATCCTTGAATACCTCCTAAAAGGAAGGAGGATAATGACTGTTTATGGCAAATTTAGTAGCTATTGTAGGACGCCCTAATGTGGGTAAGTCTACTTTATTTAATCGTTTGACTCAATCACGTCGCGCTATCGTTAGTGATACTGCCGGTACTACTCGTGACCGTCAGTATGGTAAGTGCAGTTGGAATGGTAGAGAATTTTCGGTTGTTGATACCGGTGGTTGGGTTGTAAAATCTGATGATATTTTTGAAGATGCTATCCGCAAGCAGGTACTTGTTGCTACAGAAGAGGCTGACCTGGTTCTCTTTCTGGTAGACGTTAACACTGGCCTTACTGATTGGGATGAAGATGTGGCGCTAATTTTGCGTCGTGCCAAATTGCCTGTTATCCTTGTTGCTAACAAGGTTGATAACAGCGCAGAGTATTATCAGGCTGCTGAGTTCTACAAGTTAGGCTTGGGGGATCCTCAGTGTATCAGTGCTGCTACAGGTGGTGGCACTGGTGATTTGCTTGATATGATTCTGGACAAACTTCAGGATAATCCTGAGGAGGCAATCGAAGAAGATATTCCTCGTTTTGCGGTAGTAGGTCGTCCGAATGCTGGTAAGAGTAGCATTATCAATGCTTTTATCGGTGAGAATCGTAATATCGTGACAGAAATTGCTGGTACTACACGTGATAGTATCTATACCAGATACGATAAGTTTGGTTTCGATTTTTACCTGGTTGATACAGCTGGTATCCGTCGTAAAAACAAGGTAAGCGAAGACTTGGAATTCTATTCTGTGATGCGTTCTATCCGTGCCATCGAGAATAGTGATGTCTGCATCCTGATGCTTGATGCTACCCGTGGTATCGAGACCCAGGATATGAACATCTTCCAGTTGATTCAGAAGAACAACAAGAGTCTGGTGGTTGTCGTAAACAAATGGGATTTGGTTGAGGAGAAGAATCAGAAGGTAATTGATACTTTTGAAAATGCTATCCGCAAGCGTATGGCTCCATTCGTAGACTTTCCTATCATCTTTGCTTCAGCCTTGACTAAGCAGCGTATTTTCCGAGTATTGGAAACTGCCAAGGAAGTTTACCAGAACCGTAAGGCTCATATTGGAACTTCTAAGTTGAATGAGGTGATGTTGCCTATTATCGAGGCATATCCTCCACAGAGCATAAAGGGTAAGTATATCAAAATTAAGTATTGCACCCAGTTGCCTAATACAACGATTCCTTCGTTTGTGTTCTATGCAAACTTGCCTCAGTATGTCAAGGAGAACTATCGCCGTTTCCTGGAGAATAAGATTCGTGAGAACTGGTCATTACATGGCTGTCCTATCAACGTCTTCATTCGTCAGAAGTAAATAAATGAAGCGAAGAATGCAGAATCAAAGTGTATAAAAATGAAGAAACTTTTGATTTTTATGATATTCATGGTGGGATTGGTATTTTCTTCCTGTAGGGAGGAGAAACCTGATCCTGGCTATCTTGCAGGTATTGCTGCCAAGGGATATTATGATTTGCTTTTAGAGGGCAAGTATAAGGAGTTTGTAGACGGCTACAATCAACCTTATCGGTTGCCAAATGGCTATCAGGATCAATTGCTGATGAATGCCAAAATGTTTGTTGAGCAGCAGCAAGATGAACATAAAGGTATGGTTAAGGTGAATGTTCTGAATGCAAAAGCTGATACAGCGCATCATGTTGCTGATGTTTTTTTGCAAGTGGTGTATGGTGACAGTACTAAAGAACAGATTGTGGTACCTATGGTAGAGGTAAAGGATGCCTGGAAAATGAGATAGTATTTAATTTGTAATAAAAAAGAGGGTGTGTCATAAGTCTGGATAATAGTTGGCGCATAACAGTTGACCAACGCATGCACATCAGCTGTTGTGCATGCGCATATCAGCTGTTATGCAAGCGCACAACAGCTGTTGTGCGGCCGAAGATACTGACTGTCTCAATAACATATCCTATCTCTTCCAACAACATATCCTATCTCATCCAACAACAAGAAGAGGGTGAATCATAAACTTATGACACACCCTCTTTTTTTTTTGAACGATACTGTTTTATTTGTTTTTAGCTTCTTCCAGCTCCACCTCTTTTACTTTGCGGAATAGATCGGAAGCAAAGACTAAATCGTTGAGTTTCTCGTTTGTTGAGGTCATCACTTCATCTTTGTTGCCTTGCCATTCTTTATGACCCTGGTAGATAAAGCAGATGTTTTCACCAATGCCCATCACCGAATTCATGTCGTGGGTATTGATGATGGTAGTCATATTATAGTCTTTGGTGATGCCTGAAAGCAGTTCATCTATCACAAGTGAGGTCTTTGGATCCAAACCTGAGTTTGGCTCATCGCAGAACAAGTATTTCGGATTCATTACGATGGCACGTGCAATAGCTACTCGTTTCTGCATACCACCCGAGATTTCTCCAGGATATTTCTGCTGAGCCTCTATCAGATTGACGCGGTCAAGACATTCCTGAGCCCGTTTTACGCGCTCCCTGTAATTCATGGTAGAGAACATATCAAGTGGAAACATGACATTCTCAAGTACATTCAAAGAGTCGAACAGGGCTGCGCTTTGGAAAATCATTCCCATCTCGCGGCGCATCAGAACTTTTTCTTTTTTCGACATCCGGGTGAAGTCACGGTCATCGTAGAGAACTTCGCCACTTGTAGGCTGAAGTAATCCTACGAGATTCTTCATGAGTACGGTCTTTCCGGAACCGCTCTGTCCGATTATCAAATTAGTCTTTCCTGTTTCAAAGGTGACGTTTATATTGTCTAATACAACCTTGTCGCCAAACGACTTGGTGAGATTTCTAACTTCTATCATAGTTTACGAGAGAATTTGAGTGAGGAAAACATCTGAAAACAGAATCAAAACACTAGAACAGACAACAGCATCGGTTGATGATTTTCCAACCTCAACAGATCCACCTTCTACGGTATAACCGAAATAAGAAGATACGCTGGAAATGATGAATGCAAAGAAAAGACTCTTGATGATGCTCATCCATACAAACCATTGGTTAAATGAATGTTGCAAGCCGAGTGTCAGATCATCTGGTGGTAGGATATGCCCAATATACGCTGTTCCGTAGGCGCCGATGATACCCATGCCAGAACTGAAGATAACCAGGAATGGCATGATGGTGACCAAGCCGATGATTTTAGGCAGAATGAGGTAACATGCTGAATTTACTCCCATGATATCAAGGGCATCAATCTGTTGGGTGACACGCATAGTTCCCAACTCCGAAGCGATATTAGAACCCACTTTACCTGCGAGAATCAGACACATGATACTTGATGAGAACTCCAGAAGCATGATTTCTCGAGTGGTGTAACCTGAAACCCATCGTGGCATCCATGGACTCTGAATGTTCAATTTCATCTGGATGCAGATAACTGCTCCAATGAAGAAGGATATCAGTAAAACGATACCAATAGAGTCAATACCCAATTGCGACATCTCCTTGATGTATTGTTTCAAGAACATGCGCATGCGCTCAGGACGGGAAAAAGAACGTCCCATCAATATGAGATATTTACCGAAGGTGGTAAGCCATTTTTCTATTAACATGCTATTATAAAACTGAATTTTGCTGCAAAATTAACCAAAATCCTCTAAAAAACTGCAATATTATGAATAGTTTTTGATTTTATAAGCGATATTTCCTTTATTTTTAGTATTTTTGCAGCCAAATTAGCTAATTATGGACGAAATTAACAATAACGAACAGCAAAATCAGAATTCTCTGGTTTTGCGAACAGAGGGATTGGTGAAGCGCTATGGTAAACGAACGGTTGCCAATGGAGTTTCTATCAATGTGAAGCAAGGAGAAATTGTGGGATTACTTGGACCTAATGGTGCTGGTAAGACAACTTCTTTCTATATGACAACTGGACTTGTTGTGCCTAATGAGGGACATGTCTTTCTGGGAGATCAGGAAATTACTAATTTCCCTGTATACAAACGTGCCCGTGCGGGAATCGGATACCTGCCTCAGGAGGCCAGTGTTTTCCGTAAGATGAGTGTTGAGGACAATATACTTTCAGTCTTGGAAATGACAGGAAAACCACGTAGTTATCAGTTGCAGAAGTTAGAGAGTCTTATTAGCGAGTTTCGTCTCAATAAGGTTCGTAAGAATAAGGGTGACCAGCTTTCCGGAGGTGAGCGCCGCCGTACAGAGATTGCCCGTTGCCTGGCTATTGACCCAAAGTTTATCATGCTCGATGAGCCATTTGCTGGTGTTGACCCTATTGCGGTAGAAGATATTCAGCATATTGTATGGCAGTTGAAGTATCGCAATATCGGTATTTTGATTACCGACCATAATGTACAGGAGACTCTGACCATTACAGACAGAGCCTATCTGCTGTTCGAAGGAAAGATTCTTTTCCAGGGCAAACCTGAGGAATTGGCAGAGAATAAGATTGTGCGCGAAAAGTATCTGAGTAATAGTTTTGTGCTCAGAAAGAAGGACTTTCAGCTCATAGATGAGCAAAAAAGAGCCAAAGAAGCAGCGTCTGATGGTTAAAAAATCATTTTTTTCTCTTATATATTAGGTATATCCATTAAAAATGTGTAATTTTGCAAGCCAATTGCGGTTATACACGAAAACTGTAGAATTAAAGAAAATATTAACAATAATAAAATAACAAATATCAAGATGAAAATTTCATTTGAAAATCCTGACAAGATTAATGGTCTTTTGACCCTCGTTGTCGAAGAGGAAGATTACAAGAATGATGTCGAGAAGACATTGAAAGATTATCGTAAGAAGGCTAATGTTCCAGGTTTCCGTCCTGGTCAGGCTCCTATGGGTATGATTAAGCGTCAGTTCGGTCCATCTGTAAAAATGGAAGCTATCAACAAGCTCGTTGGTCAGCAGATTTACAAGTATGTACAGGACAACAATATCCAGATGCTCGGTGAGCCTCTCCCATCAGAGAAGCAGGAGCCAGCTGACTTGGAGAATGGTACTTCTTTCACATTTATGTTTGATATCGCTGTTGCTCCAGAGTTCAAGGTAACTCTCAATGGTCGCGACAAGGTTGATTATTATAACATCACAGTTGATGATAAGATTCTCGATCAGCAGATTGATATGTACGCTCAGCGTGCAGGTAGCTATGAGAAGGGTGAGAAGTACGAGGAGAATGACCTTTTGAAGGGTGACTTGCGTGAGCTTGATGAAAATGGCAATACCAAGGAAGGTGGTATCACTGTAGAGGGTGCTATCCTGATGCCTAGCTACATCAAGGTTGACGAGCAGAAGAATCTCTTCAACGATGCTAAGCTCGGTGATGTAATTACATTCAACCCTAAGAAGGCTTATCCAGAGAACGATACTGAGGTTTCTTCACTCCTGAAGATTGAGCGTGAAGCTGTTAAGGACTTGGAGTCAGAGTTCAGCTTCCAGATTACAGAAATCCAGCGTTTCAAGAAGCATGAAATCAACGAAGAGCTCTTTAAGCAGGTTCTCGGTGAGGATACTGACGTGAAGGACGAGGCTGCTTTCCGTGCTAAGATTGCAGAGGGCTTGCAGGCACAGCTCGTTAACGACTCAGATTATAAGTTCATCCTCGATGTTCGCGAGCACTGCGAGAAGAAGGTTGGTGAATTGCAGTTCCCAGATGCACTCTTGAAGCGTATCATGTTGGCTAACAACAAGGATAAGGGCGAGGAGTTCGTAGAGAAAAACTATGCTGAGAGCATCAAGGAGTTGACATGGCATCTTATCAAGGAGCAGCTTATCAAGGCTCAGGATATCAAGGTTGATGACAATGACCTGATGGAGACAGCTAAGGAGGCAGCTCGTGCTCAGTTCGCTCAGTATGGTATGAACAACATTCCTGAGGAGTACATTGAGAACTATGCTAAGGAAATCCTCAAGAAGGGTGACGCTACAGATGCACTTGTAGATCGCTCTATCGATCGTAAGTTGGCTGCATCTCTGAAAACAGCAGTAAAGCTTAACGAAAAGGAGATTTCTGTAGAAGATTTCAACAAGATGATGCAGGAATAACATTTTTTTGAAAAAAAACTTCAAATAAATACGAGGTTATCGACTTTTTTTATTATCTTTGTTCCACCGAACGAGAAATAAGGGTCGATAACCTCTTTTTTCGTATGGTTTAAGACGTAAAATACTATATAGATATGAATGATTTTAGAAAATATGCAACCAAGCATCTTGGTATGAATGGTATGGTGCTTGATGATGTAATTAAGGCACAGGCTCAGTATATGAACCCTTACATCTTGGAGGAGCGTCAGTTGAACGTTACTCAGATGGATGTATTCTCTCGCTTGATGATGGATCGTATCATCTTCCTGGGTACACAGATTGATGACTACACAGCAAATACATTGCAGGCGCAATTGCTGTATCTTGATTCTGTAGATAGTGGTAAGGATATTTCTATCTATTTAAACAGCCCTGGTGGTAGCGTTACTGCTGGTTTGGGTATTTATGATACCATGCAGTTTATCTCTAGCGATGTAGCTACTATCTGTACAGGTATGGCTGCTTCTATGGCTGCCGTGCTGCTCGTTTCTGGCCAGGAGGGTAAACGCTCTGCTTTGCCACATAGCCGTGTCATGATTCACCAGCCATTAGGTGGCGTTCAGGGTCAGGCTTCTGATATTGAGATTGAGGCTCGCGAAATCTTGAAGATGAAAAAGGAATTGTATACTATCATTTCAGACCATTCTCATACTCCTTATGATAAGGTTTATACTGATAGCGACCGTAACTATTGGATGACAGCTGAAGAAGCCAAGGAATATGGAATGATAGATAATGTGTTGATTCGTAAATAACGAATTGTTTTAAGTAAATATGCGTATATATAATAAGGTGCGCAAGAAGAGATAATAATTATAATATGCCAAAGAAAGTATGTAGCTTCTGTGGAAGATCAGAAAAAGAAGTCAGATTACTCATCACGGGTATCAATGGCTTCATTTGCGAAGATTGTGCTAAGCAGGCTTATGATATTATACAGTCTACAGGAGTCTTAGCTCCTAAAGCTGGAGAGGGTAAGTTTGTTCTCAAAGAGGTGCCAAAGCCTGTAGAGATCAAAAAATACCTGGATGAATATATCATCGGTCAGGATCAGGCTAAGCGCAATTTGGCTGTCGCTGTATATAACCACTACAAGCGTTTGCAGCAGCCAAAGGATGAAGATGGTGTAGAAATCGAAAAGAGTAATATCATCATGGTTGGTAGTACCGGTACAGGTAAAACCTTGTTGGCGCGTACAATAGCTAAGATGTTGGATGTTCCTTTCACCATTGTTGATGCCACTGTATTTACTGAAGCAGGTTATGTGGGTGAAGACGTTGAAAGCATCTTGTCGCGTCTGTTGCAGGTTGCTGATTATGATGTGGCTGCAGCAGAAAGGGGAATTGTGTTCATTGATGAGATTGATAAGATAGCCCGCAAGAGCGATAATCCTTCTATCACGCGTGATGTGAGTGGCGAAGGTGTACAGCAGGGATTGTTGAAACTCTTGGAAGGTACCATGGTTAATGTTCCGCCTAAGGGTGGACGCAAGCATCCTGATCAGGATTATATCCATGTAGATACCAAGAATATCCTGTTTATCTGTGGTGGTGCTTTTGACGGTATTGAGCGTAAAATAGCTCAGCGTATGAATACGCACGTAGTAGGCTATAATTCGGTTCAGAATGTAGCTAAGATAGATAAGAAGGATTTGATGCAGTATATCCTTCCACAGGATTTGAAGTCTTTTGGCTTGATACCTGAAATTATCGGCCGTTTGCCTGTGCTTACTTATCTCAATCCGTTGGATAGGGAGGCTTTGCGCAAAATCTTGGTTGAACCTAAGAATTCAATTGTCAAGCAGTATCAGAAATTGTTTGAGATGGATGGCATCAAGTTGAAGTTTGATGAGGAAGCACTCGATTATATCGTAGATAAGGCGGTAGAGTATAAATTGGGTGCTCGCGGGCTTCGTTCAATTGTTGAAGCTGTGATGATGGATGCTATGTTTGAGATTCCATCAGAGAAGGTTAAATCATTCACTGTTACGCTGGAGTATACCAAGCAACAGTTGGATAAATCTCATCTCGGACAGTTGGAAACAGCATAAATCAGTTGGGCTTTTCGCCCAATTGAATGCTATTTAATCGTATATATAGACATATATAATAATAGGTGGATATGACAGAACAGGTTAATCTTACAGGACAGTTGAAGCATTATTTCGGCTTCGATTCGTTTAAGGGTGATCAAGAGGCAATCATCAGAAATTTGATGAGTGGCAATGATACTTTTGTATTGATGCCTACAGGTGGCGGTAAGAGTTTGTGTTACCAGTTGCCTTCGCTCATTATGGAGGGCACTGCTATTGTAATTTCTCCTCTGATTGCTTTGATGAAGAACCAGGTAGATGTTATTAATGGTTTGAGTGAAAGTGATGGCGTGGCTCATTATCTCAATTCATCATTGAATAAGTCGGCTATTGAGAAGGTGAAGAATGATATTCTCAATGGTACGACAAAACTCCTGTATGTTGCACCTGAATCTTTGACGAAAGAAGATAATGTTGAGTTCCTTAAAACTGTAAAGATTTCGTTCTATGCCATTGATGAGGCTCACTGTATCTCTGAGTGGGGACACGATTTCAGACCAGAGTATCGTCGTATTCGCCCTATTATTAACGAAATAGGTGTTGCACCTGTGATAGCGCTTACAGCTACTGCAACAGATAAGGTACGTACTGATATCAAGAAAAACTTAGGCATCATGGATGCCAAAGAATTCAAGAGTTCTTTTAACCGCCCTAACTTGTATTATGAGGTGCGCCCGAAGAACAAGGATATCGATCGTCAGATCATCATGTTTATTCGTCAACACAAAGGAAAGAGTGGTATTATCTATTGTCTCTCCCGTAAGAAAGTAGAGGAATTGGCAGAGGTATTGAAAGCCAATGAAATCAAAGCGGCTCCTTATCATGCCGGTCTTGATTCGGCTACCCGTTCTCAAACCCAGGATGATTTTCTGATGGAGCGTATTGATGTCATTGTTGCTACTATCGCCTTCGGAATGGGTATTGATAAACCTGATGTCCGTTTTGTTATTCATTATGATATACCCAAGAGCTTGGAAGGTTATTATCAGGAAACGGGTAGAGCCGGACGTGATGGAGGCGAGGGTATATGTATCGCCTTCTATGCCCGTAAAGACCTCAGAAAACTGGAGAAGTTTATGGAGAACAAACCTGTAGCAGAACAGGATATCGGCAGACAGTTGTTGCAGGAAACGGCTGCCTATGCAGAATCGTCTGTCTGTCGCAGAAAAATGTTGCTTCATTATTTTGGTGAGGAATATCATGAAGAAAACTGCCATAACTGCGACAACTGCCTGCATCCTACAGAAAAATTCGAGGCTAAGGATGCGCTGCTCGTTGTTTTGGAGTCTGTTGCTGCGGTGAAGGAGAATTTCCGCCAGGAATATATCATCGATTTTGTAAAGGGACGTGCTACTGATGATATTGTTTCTCACAAGCATGATGAACTGGAGGAGTTTGGAGCAGGAGAAGATATGGATGCCAAAGTTTGGAATCCTGTTATCCGTCAGGCGTTGATAGCCGGTTATCTCAAAAAAGATGTAGAGAACTATGGCCTTTTGAAGTTGACAGCTGCGGGTAAGCGTTTCATTAAGAATCCTGAATCATTCATGATCGTTGCCGATAAGGAATTCTCTGATGATTTTGATGGAGCGCCTCTGAGCGAGCATAATACAGGTGCTTTGGATCAGACACTTTTCTCCATGTTGAAAGACTTGCGTAAGACAGTAGCAAAGAAGCATAAATTGCCGCCTTATGTTATTTTCCAGGATATTTCTCTGGAACAGATGGCAACGATGTATCCTGTAGATATGCAGGAATTGCAGAACATACAGGGAGTTGGAGCCGGTAAGGCAAAGAGGTATGGTAAGGAGTTCTGTAAATTGATCAATCAGTATTGTGAAGAGAATCTGATAGAGCGTCCTGAGGAATTACGTGTCAGGACAGTTGCCAAGAAATCAGTCTTGAAGGTAAGCATCATTCAGAGCATTGACCGCCAGATAGATCTTGATGATTTGGCAGAAGCAAAAGGTTTGGATTTCTCAGAATTGCTTGACGAAATAGAGGCAATCGTTTACAGCGGTACCAAGCTGAATATCGATTATTTTATAGAGGAAGTTGTGGATGATGACCATGTAGATGACATCTACGATTACTTCATGGAGAGCGATACTGATGATTTGAATGCGGCTCAAGATGAATTGGGTGAAGACTACAATGAAGACGAAATTCGACTCGTCAGAATCAAGTTTTTGTCCGAACAAGCCAACTAATCACGTTAAATAGCATTAATAAGGTAAGATTTTCGTGAAAAGCGAACTCTATCTGAGAAATTATTGCTAAATTTGCACGCAATAAATTTTTAAAGGTTACAATATGTCATCATTTGTTGCAGATAAAATTGTAATGGACGGTCTCACTTACGACGACGTCCTTCTTATCCCTGCGTATTCAGAGGTACTACCAAAACAGGTAGAGTTGAAAACCAAGTTCTCTCGTAACATCGAGTTGAACGTTCCATTCGTTACAGCAGCGATGGACACCGTTACCGAGGCTTCAATGGCGATAGCTATCGCTCGTGAAGGTGGTATCGGTGTAATTCACAAGAACATGACCATTGAGGAGCAAGCTCGTCAGGTTGCTATTGTGAAGCGAGCTGAGAATGGTATGATTTATGACCCTGTCACCATCCGTCGTGGCAGTACAGTGAAGGATGCTCTTGATATGATGCATGATTATCATATCGGTGGTATTCCTGTGGTAGATGATGAAAATCATCTTGTAGGTATTGTTACCAACCGTGATCTTCGTTTTGAGCGCCACATGGACAAGAAGATTGATGAGGTAATGACCAGCGAGAATTTGGTTACCACTCACATCCAGACCGACTTGGTTGCAGCTGCTGCCATCTTGCAGGAGAATAAGATTGAGAAACTCCCTGTAGTTGACAACGAGAATCACCTGGTAGGTTTGATTACTTACAAGGATATCACAAAGGCTAAGGATAAACCTATGGCTTGCAAGGATGCCAAAGGCCGTCTTCGTGTGGCTGCCGGTGTGGGTGTTACCATAGATACATTGGATCGTGCCAAGGCTTTGGTTGAGGCTGGTGCTGATGCTATCGTTATCGATACTGCTCATGGTCACTCTAAGGGTGTAGTTGAGAAACTCAAGCAGGTTAAGGCTGCCTTCCCACAGGTAGATGTTGTAGTAGGTAATGTGGCTACTGGTGAGGCTGCCAAGTATTTGGTAGAGAATGGTGCTGATGGCGTTAAGGTAGGTATCGGTCCTGGTTCTATCTGTACTACTCGTGTGGTTGCCGGTGTTGGCGTTCCACAGTTGAGTGCTGTTTATGATGTATATTCAGCTCTTAAGGGTACTGGTGTGCCTTTGATAGCTGATGGCGGTCTTCGTTACTCAGGTGATGTTGTGAAGGCTTTGGCTGCCGGTGGTAGCTGCGTCATGATCGGTTCTTTGGTTGCTGGTACCGAGGAGAGTCCTGGTGATACCATTATCTTCAATGGCCGTAAGTTTAAGAGCTATCGTGGTATGGGTTCTTTGGAGGCTATGGAACAGAAGAATGGTTCTAAGGACCGTTACTTCCAGGGTGATACCAAGGATGTCAAGAAATTGGTTCCAGAGGGTATCGCTGGTCGTGTGCCTTATAAGGGAACTGTCCAGGAGGTCATCTACCAGCTGATTGGTGGTTTGCGTTCTGGTATGGGATATTGTGGTGCTGCTACCATCGAGAACTTGCACAATGCCAAGTTCGCTCGTATCACAAATGCAGGTGTGTTGGAGAGTCATCCACATGATATCACTATCACTAGTGAGGCTCCTAACTATAGCCGTCCTGAATAATATAATTAGGAAATATGAAGTTTTATGCACTTATAGCGGCAATGCTCCTTTCGGGGAGCATTGCTTTTGCTCATACCGACCCAATTGTTATGATTATTGATGGTCAATCTGTCAAGAAGTCGGAATTTGAGTACTTTTATCAGAAAAATCATTTGGGAAATACGGTTGATTCTAAAAGTGTCAAGGTGTTTGCCGATGGCTTTGTTAATTATAAGCTGAAAGTGCAAGCTGCTAAGGATGCTCATCTCGATACTTTGCCTAATATCAGGCGTGTGTTGAAACGATATGATGATGTCGAGTCATGCGAGTTGATGCCCGATAAAGGCAGTGTTCATGTTGCACATATCCTCTTGAGATTGGGACAGAAAGCATCTTACCACGAACAGGAGGTGGTGGAAAGAAGAATCGATTCTATTTATCAGGCTCTTTGCAAAGGTGCAGATTTTGCAGACCTGGCAAAAAAGTGTTCTGATGATAAAGGGTCTGCGGTCAATGGGGGTACTTTGGCATGGTTTACAAAAGGTCAGACTGTGCAGGCTTTTGAAAAAGTAGCTTTCTCTCTGCGAAAGGGTGAAATTAGTAGACCGTTTATGTCTGAGTTTGGTTATCACATCGTCAAGTTGCTGGATAAACATGATGATGGTAATCAGAAAAAATATGTTGCTGATGCTAAGGTAGAAAATTGGCGGGGAACCTACCGGCAGCAGGAGGAAGTAGAAAACCTTTTGCTGAATGAAATCTGCCAGCGTAATATTTGGGATAAGGCTGCTGCTGATAAAAAAGGTCTGGCTGCCTTCTATGCCAAGAATAAGAAAAAATACAAATGGGAAATGAAGCGCCTGAAGAAGATGAAGGTTAATCTGCCCCGGAATGGTGAATACCCGGATGTGGTACTTGCTGACTATCAAGACTCGTTAGAGAAACAATGGGTCGCACAATTGAAGAAGAAATATAAAGTGGTGGTTTTCCATAGCATGTTGACCACTCTCAATATACATTAATATATTATAGAAACAATACATGAATACTGGATATAAAATGACAATGGCATTTATAGCCCTGCTGATGATAGTAGGAATAAGTGCTAGTGCAACTAGAGCAAGCCGTAGTGCTTTGGCTCATGAGGCTGATTCTGCAAATATCAAGCAACAAGCTGCTGCTGATTCTCAGAAAATCAATGAGGGTAGTGTGGTTGATGAGGTAATTTGGGTTGTCGGCGATGAGGCTATCCTGAAGTCAGACGTCGAGGTAACCCGTTTGCAGGCTGAGGCTGAAGGTATTAAATATACTGGTGACCCAGACTGTTCTATTCCTGAGCAGATTGCCGTTCAGAAACTGTTTCTCCATCAGGCAGCTATCGATAGTATCGAAGTATCTGAGTCAGAAGTCATGAATGGTATCGACGAACAGATCAACAGTTGGGTTTCCATGATTGGTTCTCGTGAAAAACTGGAGGAGTATCGCAAGCAAAGTATCACCCAGATGCGCCAGCAGATGCATGATGATTTCAAAAACCAACAGCTGATTCAGAAGATGAAGCAGGAACTGGTGAAGGATATCAAGGTGTCTCCAGCTCAGGTACGTAAATACTTTAAGGATTTACCTGCCGACAGTATCCCTTTTGTTCCTACAGAGGTAGAGGTTGAGATTCTTACCATGCAGCCACGCATTCCTCTTGAGGAGATTAACCGTGTGAAAAATCAGTTGCGTGAGTTTACTGACCGTGTGAATAAGGGTGAGACTTCTTTTGCTACTTTGGCTCGTCTTTATTCTGAGGATCCGGGTTCAGCCCGTATGGGTGGCGAGATGGATTATATCGGTAGAGGTATGTTGGATCCTGCGTTTGCAAATGTAGCATTCAATCTTACCGATCCTAAGAAAATCTCAAAGATTGTTGAGTCTGAGTTTGGTTATCATATCATCCAGTTGATTGATAAGCGTGGTGATAAGATTAAGTGTCGCCATATCCTGCTTAAGCCTCAGGTTTCTCAGGATGCTATTGATAAGTCTATCGGCCGTCTGGATTCTATCGGTAATGATATCCGTGCCGCTAAGTTTACCTTTGAGCAGGCTGTTGAAGCATTGTCTGATGATAAGGATACCCGCAACAACAAGGGTTTGATGGCCAATGTTACTCCTGACCAGTCAAGAACTTCTCGCTTCCAGATGAAGGATCTGCCTACCGAGGTTGCCCGTACGGTAGATACAATGAAGGTAGGTGAGGTTTCTGCACCTTTCACGATGGTGAATTCCAAGGGTAAAACCACTTGTGCTTTGGTAAAACTGGTAAGCCGTGTTGACGGACATAGAGCTACTATTACCGAAGATTTTCAGGTGATGAAGGATGTAGTGTTGGCTAAGGAACGTGCCCAGACCTTGCACGATTGGGTAGTCAATAAAATCAAGCAGACTTATGTTCGTATGAACGATCGCTATAAGGATTGTAAGTTTGAATATCAAGGTTGGATTAAATGATAAATAAAAGATTAAATAATCATATCAGAGGGCATAGAATCATATCGGTTATGGTTCTATGCCTGTTTGGGTTTTGTCTGATGCAAGCCATGCAGGCTCCAAAGAAGCATGCCAGAAAACGCCCTCATGGTGACCGCGTATATCTTTTGCATGCAGATGAATTGTACTATGATATGTTCGGTAATAATCCTGATGCCCAAATATTAAAAGGTAAGGTCTCTTTCTTGCATCAGGGCAGTCATCTTACCTGTGACAGCGCGTATTTCTATCAGGCTTCTAATTCCGTGAAAGCTTTCGGACATGTTCATTACCGGCAGGGAGACACCTTGTCACTCACTTGTGATAGAGCAGAGTATGATGGGCAGATGCAGATGATGAGAGCACGCAAGAATGTGGTCTTGCATCATCGTCGGCAGACTTTGCGTACTGATAGCTTGGATTTCGACCGCTTGTATAATATGGCAAACTTCTTTGACGGCGGAACGCTGATTGATGGTAAGGATAAGCTGGTTGCCGATTGGGGTGAGTATCATACCGAAACGCGTGAGGCTAAGTTTGTCTATAATGTCAAGTTGCGCAGCGGCAAGGATGTTGTTACCACCGATACTTTGTATTACGATGTCCGTAAGTCAAAGGCTCACATGGTAGGACCTTCTAAGATTGTTTCCGGTGCAAGTGTTGTCAAGACAGAAGACGGATATTATGATACCAAGACCGATAGAGCACAGCTTTACGGCCGTTCTACGGTTATGGATAAAGACAAGACACTTACGGGTGATACGCTCTATTATGTAAAGGATGGAGAGAGTACCGGATATGGCAATGTGGTTTATGTAGACAAGAAAAATAAAAATTCCCTGACTTGCAATTATCTGCGTTACAACGAGAAAACCGGTAATGGCTTTGCCACCCGCAATCCTGTAGCGATCGACTATTCGCAGAAAGATACCCTTTGGGTTCATTCTGATACCATGCGTATCAATACCTTCCATATCAATACCGATTCGGTATACCGTAAGGTGCATGCTTATCCTAAGGTCCGTGCCTATCGTCTGGATATGCAGGCCATCTGCGATTCCCTGGTTTTCAATTCTCAGGATTCCTGCATGACCATGTATAAGGATCCTATCGTCTGGAATGGAAACCGTCAGTTGCTGGGCGAGAAGATTCTGGTCTTCATGAACGACTCTACCGTTCGTTTTGCCCATGTCATCGGACAGGCGCTGTCTGTAGAGCAGATGCCGGATAGTGTTCATTTCAATCAGATCAGTTCTTCTGAGATGAAATCTTACTTTGAAAAAGGTGAGATTAAACAAGGAGAGTCTATCGGTAATGTGCAGACCATCTATTATATGACGGATGATAAGGACAGTTCGCTCATTGGCTTGAATTATCTGGAGACCGATACCATGCGTATGTATATGGGACCGGGCAGGAAGATGGAGAAAATCTGGACCAATAAGTTTACATCTACCATGTATCCTATGACGCAGATTCCGCCGGCAAAATATAAACTTAACAATTTTGCCTGGTTCGAGGACTTGCGTCCTAAAGATAAGAATGATATCTTTGTATGGCGTGGTAAATCCAAGGGCTCCGAACTCAAGAACATTAAGCGTCATGAAGCTCCACTTCAGAAACTGACTGACTGATTATAATGAAGCATCATTTTCTTATATGATTAACATTTAGAGATGAGTGATATTATTCAACTTTTACCCGATTCTGTTGCCAATCAGATAGCAGCAGGTGAGGTTATACAGCGTCCGGCTTCAGTTATCAAGGAGCTGGTCGAAAATGCAGTCGATGCGGGTGCCAGGAATATCCATGTCACAGTTACCGATGCTGGCCGTACCAACATCCAGGTGATAGATGATGGAAAAGGTATGTCTGAAACAGATGCTCGTTTGGCTTTCGAACGTCATTCTACTTCCAAAATCCGTAAGGCTGATGATTTGTTTGCACTTCGCACCATGGGCTTCCGTGGCGAAGCTTTGGCGTCTATAGCTGCTGTGGCTCAGGTAGAACTGAAGTCACGACAGGCTACCGACGAGATAGGAACCCTGATACAGATTTCTGGTTCCCGATATGAGAAACAGGAGCCATGCTCCTGTGCTGTGGGAAGCATCTTCTCTGTCAGCAATATCTTTTATAATGTACCCGCGCGAAGAAAGTTCCTGAAGTCCAATTCTACAGAGTTGAACAATATTCTGACGGCTTTCGAGCGGATTGCATTGGTAAATCCTCAAATCACCTTTACTTTACATAGCAATGGTACCGAAGTATTCAATTTGCGTGCCGCTAATTTGCGTCAGCGCATTCTCGATGTCTTCGGCAAGCGTTTCAATCAGGAACTCCTGCCGGTAAATGTAGAAACCACTATGTGTAAGGTGTCTGGATTTGTGGGCAAACCGGAATCTGCCAGAAAGAAAGGTGTGCATCAGTTCTTCTTTGTCAACGGGAGATACATGAAACATCCTTATTTCAATAAGGCTGTGATGGCTGCTTATGACCGTCTGGTTCCTCAGAGTGAACAGGTGCCTTACTTTCTGTATTTTGATGTAGATCCGAAGGATATTGATGTGAATATCCATCCTACGAAGACTGAAATCAAATTCGAGAATGAGCAGGCTATCTGGCAAATCCTCTCGGCTTCGGTCAAGGAGTCCATCGGTATGTTCAATGATGTACCTACCATTGATTTCGATACCGAGGATAAACCGGACATCCCTGTTTATAATCCAGAGATGAGTACGGCTGCTGCGGCACCGAAGATCAGTTTGAATCCTGGTTATAATCCGTTCAAGTCTTCCTCTTCCACGGGAGCAGTCCCTATGGGAGCCAGTTTCTCTGTTCCTAAGTCGAAACCTCAGGTGGATGAAAAATGGGAACAGCTTTATGAAGGACTCAAAGATCAGGATGATGTGCAGGGGATGGAACAGACCATGGTGTTTTCCGATGATTCTAGTCAGGATAATACGCCAGACAGTATCATTGCAGAGAAATCGCCAGCCCATTATCAGTATAAAGGTAAGTATATCATGACTGCGGTAAAATCGGGATTGATGATTATCGACCAGCATCGTGCCCATGTGCGTGTCTTGTTCGAACAGTATTTGCGTCAGTTGGGTGACCGGACCTTTCATTCACAGAAAGTCCTCTTTCCTGAGGTTGTGCAGTTCCCGATGTCAGAGAAGGTAATCTTTGAAAAGATCCTGCCTGAAATGGAATCGATGGGCTTTGAACTGGAAGATCTTGGAGGCGGAAGCTATGCCGTTAATTCAGTTCCTGGCGGACTTGAAGGATTGAATCCTCTTAAACTGGTACAGGACATGGTTTCTTCTGCAGTAGAAAAGGGCGTATCAGCCATTGATGAAATCAATCAGACTTTGGCTTTGAGTCTGGCTCGCCAGGCTGCAATACCTCAGGGGCAGATATTGAGTAATGAAGAGATGGAGGGGCTGGTGAATGATCTTTTTGCCTGCCAGAATGTCAATTATACGCCCGACGGAAAGTCGGTACTTTGTATCCTCCGTCAGCAGGAAATTGAGCATCTTTTAGGTTAAAAGCAGGGAAAAATCCCGTTTTTCTTTAAAAAGTTAACGAAAAATGCTATTTTTTTTAGAAAATGAAGGTTATTTCAAAAAATAGTATTATCTTTGCTCCGTCATTCAGAAGGTATATATATATATAAATTGATTTTTAAATTATAAAGTTATGAAAAAGTTATTAGCAGTGCTAGCATTGGCTAGCGTAACAATGGGCAGTATGGCTCAGGATGCAGCAACTACTGAGAAGTATAGCGTTGCAACAAATTCTTTCTGGAGCAATTGGTTTGTTCAGGCAAACGTTGCTGGTTCTGCATTCTGGGGCAACCAGGAAGAGGGCAATGGTTTCTCTAAGAGCCCACTCAAGGGTTTCAGAAACAATCTCGGTTTCTCTGTTGCTGTAGGTAAGTGGTTTACACCAGGTCTCGGTCTCCGTACCAAGTTCAATGGCGCTTGGGGTCGTACAGTAGTTTCTGAGGATAAGTCAACAAATGCAAATAAGTATTGGACTTTGAATGAGCAGGTTTTGTTCAATGTTAGCAATATGTTGTGTGGTTACAACGAGGCTCGTGTTTGGGATTGCATCCCTTACGCAGGTTTTGGTATTAACCGTAACATGAGCGCTAACTGCTATGCTCCTGTAGTTGGTGTTGGTATCTTGAACGAGTTCAAGATCAATAAGAAGTGGGCTGTCAACCTCGATGTAAACTATGCATTAGGTGCTAGCGACTATGATGGTTACACAGGTGTATTGGCAGGTGCTAAGCCTAGCACATCTCGCTCTATCGACAAGGTGATTGCAAGACACGACCGTTCTTTGAATGTTGAGGTCGGTGTTACATACAACTTGGGTAAGGCTACTTGGAACAAGGTTCCAGATGTTGATGCTATCAACGCTCTTCATCAGTCAGAACTCGACGCTCTCAATGCTAAGTTGAACGATGCTAATGCAGAGAACGACCGTTTGAAGAATCTCTTGAACAACCAGAAGCCTGTAGAGGATAAGGTAGTTAAGGAGTATGTTGCTACTCCAGTTTCTGTATTCTTCAACATCGGCAAGTCTAAGGTTGCTTCTAAGAAGGATCTTGTAAACGTACAGGCTCTCGCTCAGTATGCTAAGGACAACAACGCTAAGTTGGTAGTTAACGGTTATGCTGACAGCGCTACTGGTTCTGCAGCTGTTAACCAGAAGATTTCTAAGGCTCGTGCTGAGAAGGTAGCTGATGAGCTCGTTAAGTTGGGTGTCGCTAAGGAGAACATCGTAGTTAAGGCTAACGGTGGTGTTAAGGATTTAACTCCTGCTTCTTACAACCGTCGTGCAACTGTTCAGGTTGGTGAGTAATTATACAGTATATATAATATAAGGTATAAAAATAGAATAGGGCATTCTTCCTCGTGAAGAATGCCTTTTTTGTTTCTTTGAATTTCTTAAAAAGAACTTTTCTTTCTCAATAAGTACCTTTTGGGGTTGAAAGAGGTTTTTCTGTCCCATCGTAAGTACTTTCTCTTGGTTGGCTGTTTTTGGCAATTGAAATGCAAAAACTGACCGTTTTTACCCTGAAAATTGAGGAGAAACACCAGAAAATGCACTTTTTTGAAGAAAAAACGAAAAAAGTTGCTGAAAAATTTGGTGGAACCAAAAAATAGTCGTACCTTTGCAACCGCTTACGAAAAGTAAGGGCGCTTAGCTCAGCTGGTTTAGAGCATCTGCCTTACAAGCAGAGGGTCGGCGGTTCGAATCCGTCAGCGCCCACGGGGGTGTTCCCTGTGATTCACTTTTGTGGTTGCAGGGACTTTTTTTAGAGGGCGTTTAGCTCAGCTGGTTTAGAGCATCTGCCTTACAAGCAGAGGGTCGGCGGTTCGAATCCGTCAACGCCCACAATGGTGAAGGTCTTTCAACAATGTTGAGAGACCTTTTTTTATGCTTTTAAATTATTTTATCACTATTTTCTCTGTTTTCTCACGATAATTCATTAATTTTGCACCCTATATATAATACGTATTGTTATGAATTTAGATTTATTGACTGCCATATCACCAATTGATGGTCGTTATAGGGGAAAAACAGAGCAGCTCGCTAACTACTTTTCAGAGTATGCTCTCATTCGTTATCGTGTACGCGTAGAGATTGAATACTTCATTACTCTATGCGAGTTACCTTTGCCACAGCTTGCTTCTTTCGACAAGTCGCTGTTCGAACGTCTGCGTGACATTTATCGTAATTTTGACGAGAATGAAGCACAGCGCGTAAAAGATATCGAGAAGATTACCAATCACGATGTAAAGGCTGTAGAGTATTTTATCAAGGAAGAATTTGATAAAATCGGTGGCTTGGATGCTTACAAGGAGTTTATCCATTTTGGTTTGACATCTCAGGATATCAACAACACAAGTGTGCCTCTCTCTGTAAAAGAAGCTTTGGAAGAGTGCTTCAATCCACAGGTAGAAGAGCTGATAGCCCAGCTCCAGACTTATGCTGATGAGTGGAAGGATGTGCCTATGCTGGCTAAGACTCACGGACAGCCTGCTTCACCTACCCGTCTGGGCAAGGAAATCATGGTTTATGTTTACCGTCTTACCGAGCAGCTCAATTCGCTCAAGGCTTGCAAGATTACAGCTAAGTTCGGTGGCGCTACCGGTAACTATAATGCTCACCATGTAGCTTATCCACAGTATGACTGGAAAGCATTCGGTAACAAGTTTGTCAGCGAAAAACTCGGTTTGGAACGCGAGCAGTATACCACACAGATCAGTAACTATGACTACCTTGGCGCTATCTTTGACGCCATCCGTCGTATCAACACCATAATCATCGACTTAGACCGTGACTTCTGGATGTATATCTCTATGGATTACTTCAAGCAGAAGATCAAGGCAGGTGAGGTAGGCTCAAGTGCGATGCCTCACAAGGTGAACCCTATCGATTATGAGAACAGTGAAGGTAACCTGGGCATAGCCAATGCCATTCTTCAGTTCCTGGCACTGAAACTTCCGGTTAGCCGCTTGCAGCGCGACCTTACTGACAGTACCGTACTCCGTAACATCGGTGTGCCTCTCGGTCATAGCGTCATTGCTATCCAGAGTACATTGAAGGGCTTGCGTAAACTGATTCTTCACGAGGAGAAACTGCAGGAAGATTTGAATAATACATGGGCAGTTGTAGCTGAGGCTATCCAGACTATCCTTCGCCGTGAGGCATATCCACATCCTTACGAGGCATTGAAGGCGTTGACACGTACCAACCAGCACATGACTGAGGAAACTATTCATGAGTTTATCCAGGGATTGAATGTGAGTGATAGTGTTAAGGCAGAACTGATGGCAATCACACCAAGCAATTATACAGGTATCTAATATACACAAAGGAATTTTGTAGTTTTAGTACATATATAAAAAAGTAAAAATTAGATTTATTAACCCAGCCGTGAGGCTATTAAGTATTTTAAGAAAATGGATTCAGAATTTGAAAACAAACCTCAAGATCAGTCTTCTGAGAATGAGAGAACCCGTGAGGGCTACAACCCAGCAGGTGGTTATCAGAAGAGTTATCGACCAGTAGGTCGCACACAGCGTCCTCGTATCAATTCACATCGCGCATACAGCAGCGACAGAAGTAGCAGTAACAGCGAAGGCGGTTTCCGTCCTGAAGGTTTCGGTGCTGGCTTGCAGAGTACAGGCAGCAGCGAGCGTCCACAGCGCAGCAGCTATCAGAGCCGTGGTGGTTATGGTAACAGCAACCGTGGTGGCTACCAGCCACGTCAGCAGGGAGGCTATCAGTCTCGTCCTCAGCAGGGTGGCTATCGTCCTCGTTACAACAATAATGATGAGCAGGGTGGTTATCAGCCTCGTCAGCAGGGTGGCTACCAGCCACGCCAGCAGGGCGGCTACCAGTCTCGTTCTCAGCAGGGTAGTTATGGCAACAACCGTGGTGGTTATGGTCGTCCACAGGGTGGCGGCTATGGCAACAACCGTGGTGGCGGCTATGGTCGTCCTCAGCAGGGTGGTTATGGCAACAACCGTGGCGGTTATGGCCGTCCACAGGGTGGTGGCTATGGCAACAACCGTGGTGGCGGTTTCCGTCAGCACACTCCTGGTTACGATCCAAATGCTAAGTATAGCATGAAGAAGCGTATCGAATATAAGGAGGAGAACATCGACCCAACAGAGCCATTGCGCTTGAACAAGTTCCTCGCCAATGCTGGTGTTTGCTCTCGCCGTGAGGCTGATGAGTTCATCCAGGCAGGTCTGGTAACTGTCAATGGTGAGGTTGTTACCGAGTTGGGTACCAAGATTCTTCGTACCGATGAGGTGAAGTTCCACGACGCTCCTGTATCTTTGGAGAAGAAGGTATACGTATTGCTCAACAAACCAAAGGATTATGTTACAACCAGCGATGATCCTCAGCAGCGCAAGACTGTGATGGACCTCGTAAAGGATGTTTGTCCTGAGCGTATCTATCCTGTAGGCCGTCTCGACCGTAATACAACAGGTGTACTTCTCTTGACCAACGATGGTGACCTGGCTTCTAAGCTTACTCACCCTAAGTTCCTGAAGAAGAAGGTTTATCACGTTCATCTCGATAAGAATCTGACTGCTCACGATATGGATCAGATCCGTGAGGGTATCACCTTGGAAGATGGTGAGATCAAGGCAGATGCTGTAGAGTATGCTGATGATCGCGACAAGGCACAGGTTGGCATCGAGATTCATAGTGGCAAGAACCGTATCGTGCGCCGTATCTTCGAGAGCCTCGGCTATCGTGTTACCAAGCTCGACCGTGTACAGTTCGCAGGTTTGACTAAGAAAAATCTCCGTCGCGGTGACTGGCGCTTCCTTACTGAGAAGGAGGTAGACATGCTCCGCATGGGTGCTTTTGAATAAGAAAAAATAATATGGAGTTAAGGAGTTAAGGAGTTGAAAGGAGTTAAGACAAGTGTTTTATTAGCCGAGAGTTTTTATATAGTAGGAATCCTTGGTTTGTGACAATTGTCTTAACTCCTTAACTCCTTAACTTCTTTAACTCCTTGAAGCATTAATATTAACAATGGAAAAAGTAAAAAGAACTAAAGTTGTAGACTTGCTCAAGAGTACAGCCTACGGCTCAATCGTGAATGTCAAGGGATGGGTTCGTACCCATCGTAGTAGCAAAGCAGTCGATTTTATCGCTCTTAACGATGGTTCTACTATTAATAATATTCAGATAGTAGTCGACCCATCAAAGGTCGATGAAAATCAGCTCCGTCAGATTACTACCGGTGCTTGTATCAGCGCCGTAGGTACGCTGGTAGAAAGCCAGGGTGCCGGACAGAGTGTTGAGATCCAGTGCGAGAGCATCGAGATTTATGGTCTCTGCGGCAGCGACTATCCTATGCAGAAGAAGGGACAGAGCTTCGAGTACATGCGTCAGTATGCTCACCTCCGTCTCCGTACCAATACCTTTGGTGCCGTAATGCGTATCCGCCACAACATGGCGATGGCTATCCACACCTACTTCCATGAGCATGGATATTTCTATTTCAATACTCCGCTCATCACAGCCAGCGACTGCGAGGGTGCTGGTCAGATGTTCCAGGTAACTACCAAGAACCTCTACAACCTGAAGAAAACCGAGGATGGCAAGATTGACTATTCTGATGATTTCTTCGGCAAGCAGACTTCATTGACCGTTTCCGGTCAGTTGGAGGGTGAGCTCGGTGCTACAGCACTCGGCGCCATCTATACCTTCGGTCCAACCTTCCGTGCAGAGAACAGTAATACTCCTCGCCACCTGGCTGAGTTCTGGATGGTAGAGCCGGAGGTTGCTTTCCTGGATATGGACGGTTTGATGGAGTTGGAGGAAGACTTCATCAAGTATTGTATCCGTTGGGCAATGGAGCATTGCAAGGACGATCTTGCTTTCTTGAACAAGATGATTGACAAGGGTCTGATTGCCCGTCTGGAAGGCGTATTGAATTCTGACTTCGTTCATCTTCCATATACCGAGGGTATCCGCATCCTTCAGGAGGCTATTGCCAACGGTAAGAAGTTTGAGTTCCCATGCGAGTGGGGTGATGACCTGGCTTCAGAGCATGAGCGTTTCCTCGTAGAGGAGCACTTCAAGCGCCCGGTTATCATGACCAACTATCCTAAGGCTATCAAGGCATTCTATATGAAGATAGACGAGGAGGAGAGTGGTTTCGGTGGCAAGAGCGGTCAGACCGTTCAGGGTACCGATGTACTGTTCCCACAGATTGGTGAGATTATCGGTGGTTCTGTCCGTGAGGAGAGTTATGACAAGCTGATGGGTGAGATAGAGGCTCGCAACATCCCTATGAAGGATATGAACTGGTATCTCGATACCCGTAAGTATGGTTCATGCCCACACGCAGGTTTCGGTCTCGGTTTCGAGCGTCTGATTCTCTTCGTAACCGGTATGCAGAATATCCGCGACGTGATTCCATTCCCACGTACACCAAAGAACGCTGAATTCTAGTATAAAAAATGAAGCCTGTTTCGATGCTCTTCGAAACAGGCTTCATTGTTCTTCGCAAGTACTTGCGATGGCCTACGCAGCTACTTGCGTCTGCTTACGGATATATGGTGAAAGCCCCGACTGAAGAACAGCAGTCGGGGCTTAGGCTTAATATCTCTCTATGCTCTGCTCATCTAGCAAAAAGTCGAAGAGTCCAATCGTGACGACACCATCATCATCAATCTTTCTCTTAATATCATCTTTCACAACAATTACTTTTCTAAAATTGTCAGCGATATTTATAAGAGAACGACGCTCCTGTTTCTCTTTATCCTTAGTTGGCATATTAAAAGCCGACTGAATATACACACGTTCGGGACCATTATTTACTACAAAATCAACTTCTAGTTTACTACGTTTCCTTTTTCCATTCTCGTCCGTTGTCCAACATTCAACTAAACCGACATCAACCAAGTAACCTCGCATTCTTAGTTCATTATAAATGACATTTTCCATAATATGTGTTTCTTCTTGTTGTCTGAGATTCAATACTATATTTCTTAATCCCAAATCACAAAAATAATATTTAGTCTCTGTACCAATATACTTTCTACCTTTAACATCATACCTGAGAGCCTCTTCTATAAGAAAAGCATCCTGTATGTCTGAGATGTATTCATTAATTGTCTTATCAGTTATTTGTAATTGACTTACAGATTGAAAGGTATTACAAATCCTGGTCGGATTAGTAGAAGAGCCTATTCCTGATGCTAAAATACGCACAAGTTCACGTAACCCCTCTGGCACTTTAATTTTATTACGCTCTACAATATCCTTAATATATGTCACTTCATAAATATCCCTAAGATAGCTACGTTTGGCTCTTTCTGTATCTAAAGACAAAATCTGGGGAAGTCCTCCAAAAGTATAGTAGTCTTTCCACGCTTGCGAGCGTTCTCCCCCCACAGCACCATAATATTCAGAAAACGACAACGGCCAAATTCTTATTTCCTGTCCTCTTCCACGGAATTCGGTAACAACATCTTTGGACAGGAACTTCGAGTTTGAACCTGATACATAAACTTCAGTATTAGGAGTATGCATTAGGCTAAGCAATACTCCTATAAAATCATCAACAAGTTGAATTTCATCAAGAAAAATAAAATTTGTTTTGCCATCACTTTTTATACGAGAATCAAGATAATCAAGCAAAGCATCAGGATCACAAAGTTTGCGATTACGTCTATCATCAAGAGATACTTCTATCAGATGCCCTTCATCTACCCCATGCTGCAAAAGGTACTGATGAAAGATTTGGAACAGTAAAAAGGACTTTCCACATCTTCTTCCACCAGTTACTATTTTTACTAGTCCATTACCTTGACCAGCCACCAACATATCCAAATATTTCTGCCGAGTTATAATCATTGTATTCCGATTTTTTGTGCAGTTGCACAGATTTTCGGAACAAAGATAAGAAATACTGCTGAAAATCAGCTACTAAAGCATCAATAATTAAGAATAATTATCATTTGAAAGAAAAGCGGGGCACCCCTTGAGGATGCCCCGCCACCAATTAAAATAATTGATTGTCGCATTATAAACTTACCGTACTACTTAGCGATCATGATTGTTACACGGTTCTCTGCGTTTTCAGCAAAAGGCTGCACACGTGCACCCTTAGATTCTTCTGTAATGCGCTCTGAAGGTATATTATATTTCTTTGTCAGCATCCAAACCACAGCTGCTGCTCGCTTGGCAGCGATGCGGTCGTTGATGACGTCATTGCCTGTACCCTTGTCAGCATAACCGGTTACTACAACCTTTGCCTCTGTGTTCTTGTTCAGGAAGTCAACCACCTCACGGATCTTAGCATCCTCAGCAGGAGCAATCTTGCAAGAATTGATGGTGAAGAAGATGTCACGGCGAATCTCCTCTACCTTCTTTTCTACAGGAGCTGGCTTAGGCTCTGGCTTAGGAGCTACATATTCCTGCTTAGGAGCTGGTGCCGGAGCAGGTTCCTCTACCGGCTTAGCCTTCTTGGTATAGCTCTTGCCCAGGTTGATGCGTACACCTGCCAGTGCATTGAAGTACCAGTCTGGATTACCTGCCTTCTTTGAGTTGTACTTGTCTGAAATGATATTGGCGTTACCCTCCAACATCAAGCTGACAGACTTGCTTACCTTGAAAGCCAACTCAAGACCGGCACGACCGTAAGGACGAACCTTGGTACCATCCCAGAGATACTCCAGGTTGTAGGCATTCATATTCTTCATGGTTGCAGCCAACTCATTCACCTCATCATTGTCCCAAGCGATGTTAGCACCTGCACCGGCGAAGGCAGTAACGTTCAATACACGGTTAGGGTTCCAACCGCAGAAGAGGTTGCTGAGGTTGAACATGAAGTCAACACCAGGAGCTACATACTTGAACTTATAATTAGCGTTGTAAGGAGTCTCGCCCTTCTGAGCGCGGAATCCGGCCCAACCGCCCTTGCTCTGCCAACCGTTAGCCTGCAAGCGCATGCCGAATACAGGAGAGAACTGGTAGCCCAGACCCAACTGAACGTTAGGAGAGAGCAAGTCACCAAACTTAGCTTCACCAAGTGTGTACTGAGCACCACCCTGGAGGTCCAGGAAGAAATGCTTGTTGAATGTATACTCGTTACCCTCCTTATCGGTATAGGTAGCCTGAGCCATGGCTGCTGTTGTGCCGAGGGTCAACAACGAAGCGGCAAATAAAGATTTCATTGTATTCATAAGTATTAATAAATTAGAATTATACAACTATCAATTTGGCGCTGTAATAAGCTTCTTGTTCTTGTTATTTTCTGGAATAACAATTACAGATGCTTTGGGATGAACGGTCACAATGAAAGCACGTGCTGTATCGTTCTTTCCCTCTGCATAATAGACAGTAACGGAATCTTCTGGGAGCATTACGCCATTATTGAAGCGGACGTTATCAAGACTAAACACCATAGAGTCCTGCCCAGTGATGAGGGTGAGGTCTTTAAGGGTATCATCATCCATGCTTACTTTCTTTACGATTCCAGATATCTTTTTTGCTTCCTGCTTGTTGCAACTTGTGATACAGATGAAACTCAACAAGGCAAAACCAAGCATATAGAAAAATGTTTTTCTCATAATGTGTTATAAAAAAAGGGGACGTTCTAAAAGAGCGCCCCCAATAGTATTACTATTTGAATCTATCAGATTCTAAAAGTTGTCTTATTTTCTTTTTGCAGCAGCTGCTGGACGCAAGATCTTAACGTCAAGAGAAATTGTTCTCTCGTGGTGGAATGCATCCAAAACAACGAACTTCAATGTCTCAACATGATCTGCAACAGGTGCGTTCTCTACCTGAACACCAGACTGAGTGAATGTTGCATTACCATCAGCATCAACAGAAACTGTGAAGTATGGATCCTTCTGTGCACCATAATAGAGATGTGCAGAATTAGCCTTAACCTTCAAGAACTTCTTATCAGCAAGAACCGTATTCAAATTACCACCAAAGTAAGTAGTATTGTATGAATTTGTTGTATTGATGTACTCACCCTTAACAATAGCGTTTGTACCTGTTGCTGACCACTGGAGCTGAGGCTGTGTAGCCTTCTTTGCAAAGATTACATTATTATTAGCATCCATGATAGCTGCGTCTCCAGCTGGCTTCCAAGCATAAGAGTTAGCAGACTCCCAGCAAGCGAATGTTACATTCATGCTCTTGTTGCTTGTCTTAACCCAGTTCTTGATTTCCCAAGCTTTAGTTTCTGGATTCTGCACACAACTAATAGGACCGAAGTTATAAGAAGCTGTGATAGCATGAGCTGTCTTGCTGTCAATGAAGTCCTTGTTGATTGTCAGAACATGATCTGGATCTGATGTAACATCAACAATCTTGTCACCATGCTTAGCAGCATCCTTAACGGTAAATGAAACCTTAGTATCAAGGTTGTAGAAGATGTTGTCCAAGTCTACAGTACCCTCTGTCTTAGCTGCAGCAGCAACAATGTAGTCAGAAACTGGCTTCATATATGCCTTGAAGTTACCAGAACCATCAGTTGTCTCCTGTTTTGGACGGAAGGTGATGTCTGATGGGAATGCTGCAGGAAGAACCTTTTTATAGCTTGCTCTTACTGTACCTACCTCGTAGCTATGACCATTATTGTATTTATAAGCAACATTCTTCAAAACTACAGTAGCGTCATCCTTGATATACTGTGGATTTGTAACATTGAAAGCAATGTAGGCAGCCTCACTAATATTAGAAGTTGTTGTCTTACCATCCTCTTTGTAATATACAGCGTGGAATTCAGGCACATCACCTTGATTCAAGAAAGGAAGAGCATCCTTGCTAGCCTCTCTATCAATTTGCCAACCACTGTAACTAACGCCAGCTACAGCCTTGAATTCCTTCTTATCTGTTATACCCTTATAAGCGTCTAAGTTACCTAAGATATTGCCAGTAATAGCATCACCAACAATTACGTAGAATGCCTTACCATCTGGATCAAGCAACTTACCATCACGGTTTACAGCATATACACGGAAACCGATAATGTCACCATTAGCGCTCGCACTCTTGATAGTCAAATCGAGCTTATCGCCTGCCTTTACAACCTTCTTCAGACCATCAATCGCGTAGCTGTTCCATGCATTGAGCTCAGAAACGCCAGACTCGATAGCATTCTTCTTGTCAAGAACTACATAGTAGTAGTCTGCTGCATTTATATCGCCAGCTTTTACATCAGAGATGGTGAACTTCTTGCCTACTTCTACCTGAAGCAATGATTTATTATAACGAGCTTCGTCACCACTTGCATTCTGAACATTCTTATTATCACCACTAGTTACAGGAGCTGTTGCAGGACCATTAGAGTTCCATGCCAACTCTGGGTTAGAGTAAGAACGGTCATTTCCGTTTTCACCTAAGATTGCACTTCCTGTCCAACGGTTATGAATTTGATTTACTGGTTTTTCATTTACGTTGAAAGTAAAGTCCTTCTTAGCCACAAAGTCCTCATAAGAAGGTTTAACATCGTATGTAGAAACTACATAACGATCCTGAGCATCCTTCTGAGTCTCTGTGTTCTTAACTGCTACAGCATAAAGGATAGTCTTACCATCTACCTGAGTAGCTTTCTTGAACTCCTCATTAGACACACCCTTTGCTACGTGAACAGGGAGCTTCCAAAGGCCAGAATTAACAGTAGCAGCACGGGAAACGATCAAGTCTGTAAACTTAGTAGGCTCGCCTACAGTTACATAATCCTCGAGGCTTTCACCCTTAGAGTTCAAAAGAACAATCTTTGTATTCTTAGTGAGCTCAGCGTTTACAGGGTTGATACGAACGATGATAGAGTTATCATCCTTGATATCCTGACCCTTCTCGTATGTAACAGGATTTTCAATCTTATCGCTTACCTCATCACCGAAAACAGATGTTTCTGCTACGAGGCCATGAATCATTTTCAGATCGACGGCATTACCACTATAGCCCAAATCTTTTCCAAGTTCCCAAGTGCTATAAGAAGCTACAAGCTCTACACCTGTTACCATAGTAGTGTACTCACCGATGATCTTCTTCAAGTCGTTCTCGATGTTGTCAATCTTAAACTTGAGATTAGTGAGCTTATCGCCATCCTCATCACTCTTCAATGCAGCTTCAATAACAGACAGACGTCCGTCGAGACCAGCAAGACCTGTATTCTTTGCTGTCAACTGACCATTGATAGTCCCGATAGCTGCTGCTACTGTATTCTTCTCATCGAAACCTGTACCGAGAGTCTTGAGTGCGTTCTCGATATCAGTCTTGTTAGTCCCAGCCATAGTCAAAGCTTTGTCAGCCTTAGCCAAAGCGTCGTCAGCAGTACCCTGAGCTGCATCAACATCTGACTTCAATGCATAGTCTTCCAAAGTCTTAAGAATCTCAGCCTTTGCATCTGCAGCATCCTTTACTGCCTTGTCAGCAGTACCCTGAGCAGTTTCAATCAAAGCCTTCAAGTCTTTGATATCCTTTTCCTGGAGAGCCTTGATTGCAGCATCTACAATCTTATTAGCCTCCTCGGTAACGCTCTTGTTGGTTGCATAATCTGCCAAGATGTCCTTAACCTGATCAAGAGTAGCCTTGCTGTCAGCTGTTTCCTTAACATCAGCTAATTTTGTTTCAAGGGAGCTGATGCCATTCTGGTTAGAAGAAATCAAAGCCTGGAGCTCTGCAACCTTCTGTGAAAGCTGATCGGCAGTAGCAAGCTTGTCGATCTGACCTTGCAAGTTGCTGATGTCGTCATCATAATCCTTACAAGAAGTAAATGTACTCATGGATGCCACTGTAAGTGTTCCCATAAGCAGCGCGCTTAAATACTTTCTTTTCATCCGATAAATATTTATAAAGTTATACGTTTTTCCTAGCCTTTCGGCAGGAAGTTATTAATTAATTCTCTATATCGAATCAAGAGTCCCGTTTGATGAAAAGAGTCTGCACTTTTAGAAAAGTTCTTCGTTCTCTTTCAAAGGTTCTCTTAGAACAGTTATTTAATTGTTCTTATATATTGTGTGGTTTTTTATGACCACTAATTCCTTATTGTTTTTGTGATATCTCCAGCCGGGAGATATGCTATGGAATGGAAAGGTACCCCTAAATATCTGCATGAGAAAATTTTTTCTCGATTTTATTGCCACATTTGCCACATGCATATTAACTTACTGGTATACAATGGTTTAATGGTGACAGTAGTCCCTATTTCTATTGTCACCTTATTGCCACCTATTGCCACGCCCTAGGCATGCCAAAACTGGCATAATTAGCTGATATTCAAGTACTTCTTGCTTACTTTTTGTTTTTCTATTCATTGGAATGCTTGGTGCAACGACTGAATAAAACAAGGTTTTTTGCGTTCAATATAGCCCCTTTTTCGTCTTTTTATCACCAAAAATGGAAGTGAGGCTTACTTTAGATTCAAAAAAGGCTCTTTCGAACTTCAAAAGAGCCTTACTTGATAATGGGTAGGATGCTTCTGAAACTGCGTCACGACGTAGCTGTCACTGCGTCGGGACGTAGTTGTTGTTACGTCGTGACGTAGCTACTGCTACGTCGTGACGTAATTTTTCCTGCATCGTTGGCGGAATAACTCTACCTCCCTCTCATATACTGATAGCTTCGATAAGCATATCGTTGTATCTGTCTATCACATCGTCATTGATACTTTTCAGATAGATGCGCGTGATTTTCTCTGAGTTGTGCCCCATGCTGTCACTTATCACGCTGATGGGGATGTTCTTCTCCTTGGCGATGGTAGCCCAGGAGTGACGGGCGCAGTACATCGTTACTTTCATAGGCATGCCGATGCGCCGGGTGAACTTCTGCAAAGCCTTGTTCACCCTACATTGGCGGTAGTGATACTGTTTCCTGACATCGGTGACTATATTCTGGTTAACAATGCCCAGCAGATGCTTGCCGTCGAGGGAAGGGTGGCGGTCTGCAATCTCTTGCATGCAGGGGCGCCATGCCACTCTCAGTTCTTTACCCGTTTTCTTCCTCTTGTATATGAGCTGCCCGTCCTTAAGGCTTCCCTTTTCAAGAAAGGCGATATCTACGAACGACATGCCTCGGGTGTAGAAACTGAAGAGGAAGAGATCTCTCGCCAGTGCTTCCTCCTCGGTGACGGTTGTTGCAGCGACTATCTGATGGATGTTTTCCGCTGTAAGTGCTCTTTTGGCAGTCGGAGGGTTCTTGGTGAAAGAGTGGGCGAAGGGTTTGCGGTCTTCCAGCCCATATTGCTCCAGGGCTTTGTTGTAGATAGCTCGTAGACGCTTCATGTAAAAAGAGATGGTGTTCAGCGTGAGACCGTTCTTTCTCAGATAACTCTCGTAATCTTCCATGATGAGGCTGTCGAGTTGGCTAATCAGCAGGTCTTTCTCTTTCCGGAATCTCATGAAACTGCGCAAGGTGCCCATATATATATCGGCAGACCGGTATTTGCCATTCTTGTAGAGTCGCTGGGTGAGTTCCCTGACATATTCGCCTAGCGTCGGACAGGCATTCATGTCTTCTTTGGCTATTTGCTGCGCATCATGTTCGCTACCATTCTCTATGACATATCCCAATGCGTTGTTTCTGTTGCTTACTTTGATGACGATTTCTGCATCTTGCCGAATAAGTTCTTTTGGAATTTCTATTCTTAGTATCATTTTTATGTGAATATTATGTTGAATGAAGTGCTTTGTTGTATAACAATTTAGTAAACAGCCAACAAAGTTACGATTAATCTCTGGATTACCCAAAGTTTTTTCCGATATTCACATCAATGCCAGTATATATGATAAGGTGTAATGGGCAGCCAGTTTAAGTAAGTAGATGAAATCATGTACGTCATTTAACAGGTTTATATGCTTCATTGAGTCGATAGATATGACTGCGTTGGGTTAAAGATACGGCTGCGCTGGGCGGAAGATTCGATTTCGTTGGGTTAAAGATACGACTGCGCTGGGCGGAAGAGTCAAATTCGTTGGCTGAATAATATGGCTGCGTTGGCTGAACGAAGTAGCTCTGTTAGCTGCATGAAGTACTTGAGTTGTCAGAATGAGGCGGCTTGGTGTAATACGGTTCGCTAGTCTGTTAGGCGTTCGGGGCTTGCTGCCCAGCCTTTATTAAAAGTAAAAGAAGGTGCGTCATGGACTGATGACGCACCCTCTTCTCTGGATATTTATACCTCCTTCATGTTCTTTAGTTCCCAACCCTCAAATTGCATGATGATTTTATGCAGTTGAGTCCCCTGCCTTAGAACTTCTACTCTTGGGGCTGCAGCATATCGGTTGACAGATACTTATCATATTGCTTGCGCACATTGTTGTTCGGAATTCCGAGTATAAGCTTTGCTCCTCTCGTAGCCTTGATGGTAAGCATGCCATAATAAAACAGCAGGCTTGGAAATACCTGCGGGTCTGTTATCATTCTTGCAGGGAAGGTGTCATAGAGTGTAGTCACAATCTCTCCTTTCTCGGCAATCGTGCGAATCACGCTCTTTCGGTCGCCATCTAGCTTGTCGAGCTGGATGAGCTTTTTCATCTTGTTATAGTCGGTCTTGGTGTTAGGGTCTATCATCTCTTCAGGGCCCTTGCCTGAGCTCAGATAGTTGCGCAGATAATAAAACACCATATCGCAGTTGAAGATCTTACTTTGAGATGTCAAGGCACTCTTCGAGAAGCAATAGTTATCATACCAGGGTTTCATCTCGTTAACAATGTCATCAATGTTGGCATTGGCTGCAATTTCGCCCTTTTCCTTATAATAGTTGAACATCTGATAGACATCTTCTGTAGAAAAGCCTAACATCTGGTTGAATTGCTTCTTGGTGGATATATGCCATCCGATGTTGAAACCGCTGGTCACGTCATCGAGCGTCACAGGACTCACACCCGTCATAAAGATACGTTCAAACGAACCTTTGAATTTCTTGAAGATATCACGATAGAAACCCTCAGCATGGGTAATGGCACGATATACTCCTTCACCCTGCTCGTTGAGCACCGTATTGGTGAAGTTGTCATATTCGTCAATGATGAGATAGGTACGAAGATTCAGCTTCTTCGATTCGTCGTTGATAAGTATCAACTTGTCTACGGCGTCTTCCGCCTCGAAGACCTTCTTTACAAAATCCTCCGAATAGTATTGACGGTAGACATCCACAAAACTATCCAGCTTCACTTTGCAATAACGGTTAAACTTGTCTTCCAGCTGGTCGATACGTCCGCCTACTTGCGAAAAATCAAGATAGAGAACCAGATATTTGCCTTGAAGGGGAGTAGGATTCATGCCAATCCACAGATTGCCGAACAGATCCTTGAACTTATCCTTCATGTTACAGTCATAATAAGCTTGGAGCATACTGATGAATACGCTCTTGCCAAAACGGCGAGGACGGATAAAGAAGAGGTTTACCGCCTCATCTTCCAATGCTGGCAAATACATCGTCTTGTCCACATAGTAATTGTTTTGCTCTATGATTTGTACGAAGTCATTGCGTCCATAAGGTATTCTTTTAGTATCTTGCTTCATATCTCCAGTATTACTTGTAATTTTGTGCAAAGATACAACTATTTGGGAATAATACCAAAGAAAAACGGATTTTTTTCGGTAATCTGCAGAAAACAACATTCCTGGTAGATGCTTCTACACTCTCACCGATATGCCCCTATATATATTAAGGTACAGACCTTATAGAGGGTGTGCCATGAATTTATGACACACCCTCTTTGAAATATTATACTTCTTTCCTATTCTTAAGCACCCAACCTCCGAATTGTATGAAGCTCCTATATATAATAAGGTGTAGGGCCGTTAATTAAAAAGCAGTCGATAGTGAAAAGTTCACTGCCGACAGACTAACTTGTTTTTGAGTCTGTAAAGTTATCTCCATAGGGGCTCGGAAATCCAATTTTCAGGAAAACCCATAGCGGTCGGATCTACCTGTGAATAAGAAGCGAGTAAGGATTTGAGCTTGTTCTTGAAGTCCAATCCGTATCCCATGGAATCAAGCCAATATGCAATACAACAGGCTATAGCATATACTTTGTTTGCATCTACACCTTCTATGTTCACCCATGCACCACGTAAAGAAGCGCTCATTTGAGGAGCTGTAGAAAGATAACGGTTCCAGAGGCGTGAGTGGTGAGCGCAACAGTTTCTCAAGACAGTTACGCTACGCATCCAGCTTTCCAATACCTCATGCTGAGGAAGATTGAACTGACGAGCTACACGCTTCTTCAATTTCTTGTCACAGAAATTGTAATAGAGTTTTGAAAGCGTACCGAAAGATGCCAGTTCAAGAGTTTTCCATGCTGGTGGGAAAATTGGCTTGTCATAGTTGCGCCTATGCTCCTTGATAAAGTCCTCTTTACTACGTTGAAGCTCTCTGTCTATGGAGTTCATATTCTCAATAAACTTATGTTCGTCATCAGCAAGGCTTGTATCAAAGAACCAAAATGGTCCATGTTCCAATGAGAACTCTTGTATAATTTTTGTGCGCAAAGCTATCTCTAATCGTTGGATAGCTTTGAACATCAAGTCTCTCAACTCCATATCAAAGTTGTAGAGAGCTACGGCATCTTCAAATCTACTATTAGGCTTAAATTGATGTGAAGTTTTATCTGCCTCCATTGGACGAAGGTATTGAACAAAACGAAAATAACTGACCTCTCCAAGAAATTTTGCAGTCTTGGATGAATCAGCAATATTTAAGCCTCTACTTTTTAGTAGTTCTATTTGTTCAGAAATAGAAAGAGCCTGCTTAGTGTATAATCTTAATGTACTCATAAAAAGCAAAAGACCCGCCCTGGTTCGCTGTTCTAATGGGAAGCGTGGCGGATTCTGTTGCTGCAAAGATACGAATAATCATTGACAATACAAACTTTTTAGCAAGAAAAATCATTCTAAAGTGGATTCTTTAACATATTTATATTTAATAATGCCAAATCTGATCATAGAATCACGTTTTGTCAGTGGAGAAAAGTTTCTAAAAATACCGCTTTGTTTTTTATCTCTTTCCTATTCTTTAGCACCCAATCTCCGAATTGTATGAAGCTCCTATATATAATAAGGTGTAGGACCGCCAATCTCCCCTATATATAATAAGGTGTAGGTTTTATATCGGCAAAATGGAGGAAAACAGGGAAAATGGACGGGTTAGAAGCCCAATATGGGGGCTATTTTATAAAAAACATAAGAAAATTAGCCTTTTTTTGGAAAAAAAATGCTCAAAAACTTGCAAGTTTCAAAAAATATACTTACTTTTGCAGCATGAAAAATCTCCCGGCTGGAGATATTTGTAGCAGTTCCCCAAAGTGGACACAAAAAATGATTATTAATTATTTATATTTT
>ERZ791808.548-NODE-548-length-40956-cov-3.170778_pt1 | contig 40956 bp, 27 predicted proteins | sample MGYA00510305_ERZ791808 | MGnify/ENA primary metagenome ERZ791808 (study PRJEB30046, sample SAMN00792024) | human gut metagenome | study: EMG produced TPA metagenomics assembly of the A metagenome-wide association study of gut microbiota in type 2... | reverse complement strand
ATGGTTTAGGGAATCCCGATTTGAAGTGGCAGCAGACGAGGAATTATAATGTGTCGTTGGATTTTTCTGTGTTACGTAATATCGTGAGTGCCCGGTTCGAGTATTATGAGAAATATACGAAAAATACTTTATTGGATTATTCTATGGCACCCTCGGTGGGTTTTTCAACGATGAAGGAAAATTTGGGAGAGATTTCCAATAAGGGATATGAGGTGACTTTGCGTTTAATGCCGTATAGTAATCCGGCCAAGCAAGCATATTGGAATATTATATTGAATGGTGCACGTAATAAATCAAAGATCGAGAAAATTTCGAACGCGTTGAAGGTGATGAATGAGAAACAGATGGCAGAGGCGGATAAAGAGGATGATCTGTTGAATAATCCGGGAATGGCCTTGGAAGATAAACGGAAAAAACATCCGTTGCCCCGTTATGAAAACGGTTATTCACAAACCACGATTTGGGCTGTTCGCTCCATGGGTATTGATCCTCAAACAGGACGGGAGGTATTTTTAACCCGGGACGGACAGTTGACCAACCTGTATTCTTCGTCCGATCAAGTTCCCGTGGGAGATACCGAACCTAAGTTTCAAGGAGCAGTGTCAACAACTTTTACTTATAAAGGTTTCAGTTTGACGCTTGCCGGACAATACCGTTGGGGTGGGCAGGTGTTTAACCAAACGTTGATTGATAAGGTTGAGAATGCTAATTTGCGACAAAATGCAGACCGGAGAGCTTTATATAGTCGTTGGCAAAAACCGGGAGACCAAGTCTTGTTCAAAGCTATTGACGGGGATATTTATAAGGAGGATACAAAAGAGAGTTCACGTTTCGTGATGGATGACAATGAGTTTGCGTTTACCACGATTAATTTATCCTACCGGATGGAAGCTTCGAGATATGATTGGTTGAAACGTGTGGGGATTAGTTCTGCAACGATTGGTTTCTATATGGAGGATATTTGTCGTTTTTCAACAGTGAAAATGGAACGGGGAATAGAATATCCATTCTCACGTCAGGCTTCCATGTCTTTAAGTGTGACTTTCTAAAAATATGTAGGGTATGAAAAGATATATAATTGTTTGTTTGAGTATATTGTTTTTTTCTTCTTGTTCGAATTGGTTGGACGTACAACCCAAAACGACCGTGGAGGAAGAAGAGGTGTTTAGTCGGGAGATAGGTTTTAAGGAGGCTTTGACCGGAATCTATATTAAAATGGCATCCAAGGATTTGTATGCTAAAAATTTGAGTTACGGCTTTTTGGATATTTTAGGACAGCGTTATGAACCTTCGAATGTGGAAGCTTATCAAGATGAATTGTGGTACACGTTCCCTTCAACGAAGACAGAAAGTTACACGACAACGATATGGGGTAAGATGTATAATATTATCGCTAACGTGAATAATTTGCTGTATTATTGTGATAAGAAGCGGGATGTTTTTACTACGGAAAATTATTATGAGATTATTAAGGGGGAGGCTTTAGGTTTACGGGCATTTCTGCATTTTGATTTGTTGCGGATGTATGGAACTATATACGAACAGAACCCTACGTCCAAACGAATTGCTTACCGGACGGTATTTAACCGGGAGCCTAAAGAAATGCAGGCATCAAACGTGGTGGTAGATAGTATTATTGCCGATTTGAAACAAGCTGAAATATTGTTGACTGATACTGATCCGTTAAACTTTGATTTTCCGAAAGATGAGTATGAAGAGCAGAATATGACAAGTGACCGTTTTTTGTTTTATCGTCATAAACGTATGAACTTGTATGCGGTGAAAGCTTTATTGGCTAGGGTATACTTGTATGCGGGGAATAAAATCGAGGCGGCTAATTATGCGAAACAGGTGATCGATAGCAAACAATTTGATTTCGTGGCCGATGTAGCTGATTTGCAGCGTTCGAAGGAGATTGTGTTTTCGATATACGTGGATGATTTTGATTTACAGGTGAAAGAGGAATTCGGGACTAACGGTTCTTATTATGTTTCGACAATGAATTTTTTGTACGAAATGTTTGATGTCACTCATGATGGTACGAATGATTTTAGAATACGGGAAGGGGTTAGTTTTGACTTTGCTTTAAACGGGATAACAACCCGGAAATATAGACAGGAGAACATGTGGCCTTCTACAGAAGGAACGGTGGTGTTGATTCGTTTGGCAGAGATGTATTACGTTCTGGCCGAGTGTGCAGCGGATGCCCAAACTGCTGCAGGTTATCTGAATGAGGTGCGTGAAGCTAGGGGTGTTGATCCCACGGGTTTAACGGAAGCTATGCGTTTGAATGAGATTGAGAAAGAGTATCGCAAGGAGTTCTACGGGGAAGGACAATTATTCTTTTTCTACAAGCGGCATGGTTACACGACTTTCTTGCATTGTCCGGTGGAAAGGATGGTTGAGAAAAATTATATGTTCACTTGGCCGGAAAACGAGGAGTTATTCGGAATGACTAATTGATGCGATGAATAATGGTTATAACGTAAAATGGATGTTATGAAAAAGAGTAAAAATATAGGGTTGTTGATGATTTTGCTTGCATTTTTTTCGAGTTGCGAAAAATATGATATGGTGGAATTTGGGGAAGGTGGCGAGATTAATTTCAGGGGACGATACTTGAACGGAAGTAAATATTATTGGAGTGATGATGAGAAGTACTTGGAATGGGAAAAGAATTTTGGAATGAATGTTCAGGGTGATTCTTTGTTGCAAGATACGGTGATTGTAGGGGTAAAGATAATGGGAGAGATTGTGAATTACCCACGGAAAGTGGTGTTGAAGTCTGAGGCTCCTGCGGAAAATGCATTGGAGGTGATTTTTCCGGAAGAATATTATGTCCCGGCAGATACGGCTGTTGCTACGTTTAGGGTGATTGTAAAACGTCCGGCAACGAGAAATATTACTTACACGACGAAATTAATGTTTGATTATTCGCAATCGGATTTTGAAGCTGGAACGCGGGAAAGACAGGTGTTTAATTTGAAGGCAGAGGATAAGGTTTCCATGGAATTATGGGGAATTACGCAAGAGGATTGGGAATATGAACCAGTGTTCTTTTTCGGGGAGTGGAGTGAAACGAAAATGCGTTACATGATAACGATGTTAGGATGTGTGAGTTTCATGAACTGGTATTATAATGAAGACAGTTTTTTTGAAGCTCTTATGGGAAATGTGTTGTATGAATCACTGGAAGAGTATAAGGCCGATTCTTCTAATCCGCCTTTACTAGATGAGAATACGGGTGAATGGATTGAATTTCCTGATTTATCCGAAATGATGTGATAATGTAATTAATGATGAAAGTTATGAAACAGGTATTCTATATTTTGATTGTTTTTCTTTTAGCGGCTTGTTATGACGATAAAGGAAATTATGATTACGAGGAAATTAATACGATTACAGTTCTTTTGGATGATGTTTATTCGTATCGTTTGGATGGGGACACGACCGTGTGTATCATTCCCGAGTTAAGTCAATCTTTGCAAAAGAATAGGGATAATTTGGAGTTTATGTGGGTACATTCCGTGATTAATGAGTTTATTGAGGGACACGATGATAACGATACGATTAGCCGAATTGATACGTTACGATTCCATATTGTTCCGGATGATCCGGATTTGGAGTACGAACATTATTTCAGATTGAACGTGTACGATAAGTTGACCGAAATTAATTATCCTTTTAATGTGAAGATAAAACTTGTAAAACCGTATGATGGGGCGTGGATGATTCTGCATAATGAGAATGGGCACGCTGCATTGGGTGCTGTTGAATATATGGGGAATTGCATATTGAAGACACAGGATGCTTATTATAAGGAAACGGGAAAACGTTTAGAGGGAATGGCTCAATGTCTGGGTAATTATATTACTTATTATTATCCATATGGCAGGGGGGAGATGTTTAATTTGTTTTCTGTTATCACGGATAAACCGGAGGAGTCAGGCGTTATGTGTCAGTGGAAGAAGTTTGAGTTAATGAGTCCGTTGACTAAAATGGTGTACTCATCGGATCAAAGTTGTTTTAATTATTCTAACGTAAAGTTGATTGATGGGGAGGCTTCGTGGGGAGCTGTTTGTCTGTCGGATGGAGTTCTTTTCCAAAGTCCGGCAGCAATGAAACTATATAAAGCAAATATAGCTGCAGATTTGGGAGATAATATACGAATAAAGTATGCATCCAAAGCTGGATTTGGTGCGATATTATATGATGAGGCGGGACATCGTTTCTGTTTCTATCAAAATCAAAGTCGATCGACTACGGGAGATCCTAATCGTTTTAATCCGACAAATGAGAATCCATCTAGTTATAGAATTAATCCTGTTCCGAAGCGGGACAATAACGTGACGGATGTTGATGTGAATAATTTGCCTGTAGAGCAAAAAGTTCTTTGGGTAGGGGCTGGTTACGAGTTTGCTCCTAATAATAGTCGTGGTTTTTATGCTAACAGCGTTTCCATAAAAGGTCTGGATAGTTGTTTCGTGTATGAATTTAATATGGACGGAATGGTTTCGACTGTTGATGGACATCCTGCTTTTGCCGGTTACTATAAGCTGAAGTTACCTGAGGGAATGAATGAAAATAGTTGTTTTGCTTCTACCATGTCGTACAGCGGTATTTTATTTTACACGGTAGGAAACGTGGTTTATCGTTTGGATTTTAAACAGAGTGGGGGAAAAGCGACTCCGGTGTACACGCATGCGGGAGGAAAAGCAACGATGATGAAATTTGCCAAAAAGGCTAAGATTAACACAAATTATTTGGATTTTACGAATTATGAATTTGATCCTAATCGTAGTCTGGGGATTGTTTTTGACATGGGGAACGGAAAATGTGATTTTGTCGTACTGAATCTTTCTGTAACCGGAGGTGTTGGGACTGATAGTGAAAACTATCCGGCGACTCAAGTTTATACTGATTTTGGTGATGTGAAAGATATTTTGTTCTTGTAGAATAGGGAACAAGTTTTTGATATAACGATGTGCCTGCTAATCCTCTTCGGGGGAGCAGGCATAGAGTTCTCTTTTTGCCTTGTTAATAATTAAATTAATAAAAATTACTGTATGAGAAAAAATTTAATGATGATGGTAGCCCTTCTTCTTTTAGGGATAGGTGCTTGTGCGGGACCGAAGTCCGCTCGTTTACACGGTTCGTTGAAAGAATTCGGAAGTAACAATGTAAAAATGGAATTGGCGGGAGCCGTGGGTGATGTATCGGATATAAATGTAATCCGTATCCCGGTGAATGATGACGGAACTTTTGATTTAGTGGTACCGTTGGAAAAACCGACTTATTTTCAGATTGGACGGAATACGTTGTACTTGTCTCCGGGGGATGATATGGAGGTGAATTTGGGAACTTCTCAGCCGAAAAGTTGGTTCAAAGGGAAAGGTGAAGAGGCGAATAATTATTTGAAAGGACGTTTATTCCCTAAAGCTGGTTCGTTTATGGAAGCTGGACGAAACGTGAAAGAGAATTTTGAGCAAACTAAAAAGTTAATTGATGGAATGGCTCAAAAACGAATAGAAGAGTTGAAAGCGTTGAATAACGTGAGCAAGGAGTTTAGAGAGATGGAAATGATGCGAATTAAGGCAGATTTGGCTAATAGTTATATGGCATATTTATGGTATTCTGATCTTTTGAAAGATTGTAAGACACGGGAAGAGGGAGAAAAGGTTGCGAATGATTTTAACAAGTCTATCCGGGAATACATAAATCCGTTGTTAAAGGAGATTTCTGCTAAGGATAAGTATTTGGAGGTTGCTGTGGTGAGAGATGTGTTGTCGAGTTGTAATGAAATAGACCCTTCTATTTTTGATTTCCCGAAATCACAACGGTTGAAAGAATTGAATGAAATTTATGGTGTGGGGGAACGGATGGACGAGGAAATGACGAAATCACTTTATGATGAATTGTATGCCTACGGTTCCAAGTTGAAAAATGCGGATTTTAAACAAGCATTTTTAGGGCGATTGGAGAAACGGGCAAAGTTGATGGAGGGACGTCCTGCAATTGATTTCACGGTAGTGAATATGGATGGGAAGGAGGGTAAATTAAGTGATTATAAAGGCAAAGTTTTGTTCGTGGATTTTTGGGCTACTTGGTGTATGCCTTGTTTGGGAGAGATGCCTTATTTTAACGAGTTAAGCAAGCAGTTTCCGAATATTCAATTCGTTGGTATTTCTTTGGATGACAATACGGAGGTGTGGTTGAATAAATTGAAAGGAGATGCCGATCATGGAAAGGTGTTAGAGTTGTTTTCTGCCGATCCGTTGGTTCGGACGGGATGGGATATTACGGGAATTCCTCGTTTTTTGTTGATTGATAAAGATTTTAAGATTATTTCCGCTTCTGCTCCCCGTCCTTCAGAAAAAGATGTGATTGTTCCTCTGTTGGAAAGATATAACAAGAAGTAATGTTATGATGAAGTTTATATGCGTTTACGTTGTAATCTTGTTGGCAAGCATAAGTTTGTGTCATGCTGATGGTTTTAAAATTAGAGGGAAAATCAGTGGGGGTGGAGAGGGGGTGAAAGTTTTCTTGACTGATCTCTCACAATACAGGCATTTTTATGATAGTACCATGATTAAAAATGGTGAGTTTGAATTTGACGGGAAAGTGGAATCTCCTGAAATGCGTTGTATCACGATTTATAAAAATGACAGTCAGCGGGGAGAATGGAAAAGTACGGTGAAGTTACCAATCTTTGTTGATAATTCATTCATGACGTTGGAAGCTCCTTATGATAGTTTGCCTACTAAATCGAGTAAGACTGTTCCGGGATGTATTAAAATTACTGGTTCTCCGGCTAATGATTTGTACATGAAATATGATAAAGGGTTGGAACCCTTGTCAACCTTGAATTCTACATTATTCGAGAAGTATCGTGTGGCTTATTATTACGCAAAGGCCGATGAGTTGGGACGTAAGAATATGCAACCTGCTTATGACGCTTTGGAAGAATTGGAGAATTGTAAAGATGAGATTTATCGTTACAAGGTGAAATTTATTCAAGAGAATTCGGATTCTCCGGTAGCCCTGTATGTTGCCGGTACGTTGGCGATAACCAAGTACGGGCGAGGTGAGATAAACAAGGTGTTGGCTTTGTTGTCGGAACCGTTGCGAAATAGTCCGAAGGGAAAGGCGCTGGAGAAAAGATTAAATAGCATCCCGGTTTACGTAGGGGATCAGTATCTGGATATTGATATGTTGGATAAAGAAGGGAATACGGTGAATTTATCGGATGTGATAAACCCCGGTCAATATACTTTGTTGGAGATTTGGGCTTCCTGGTGTGGTCCGTGTCGGGGGGATATTCCTCATCTGAAAGATGCGTATTCGGCTTATCACGCGAAAGGATTTGATATCGTGAGCGTGTCAATTGATGCTAATAAAGAACAGTGGAAGAAAGCATTGGAACAGGAACAAATGGCTTGGTTGCAGGTGTGCGATAAAGGAGAAGGATTTGACGGGTTTATCGTGAAAAAATACGGAATTAGCGGGGTTCCTAGTTCTTTTCTGATCGATCCCCAAGGTAAGATTATCTTGACAAATGCTCGTGGAGGGTGGTTGGATACGAAGTTGATAGAGTTGTTTGAGAAATAACGAATTGTGTTTGTATAAATGTTTGTAGAGGTTATTCCTTTGGGAATAGCCTCTTTTTTAATTAAATATTTCCGAGGGTTATTGTATAACACGACAAATAGTTTATTTTTGCAGGTAAGATGTCGTGAATAAAGGATAATATGTCGAAAGATTTTTTGGAGCATAAGGCTTTTGTGGAGTTGTTTGATTTGCATTACGGGAATCTCGTGGGATTCGTGTATGGTTACGTGAGGGATGAAGAGGTGGCTAAGGATATTGTTCACGATACTTTTTTGACTTTTTGGAATAACCGGAAACGGTTGGATTTATCCTATTCTGCAAAATCTTATTTGTTTACGTTGGCCCAGAATTATGCGTTGAATTACTTGAGACATTTGCGGGTGGTGGAGGTGAACGAACGGGAGGTGAGTCAGCTACTGGAAGCTGCTTCAGACGAATTAGCCGAGTACGATGAGCGTTATGCTCGTGTGGAAGAGAAATTGGCTCAGTTGCCGGATAAACAACGGGAGGTTTTCTTGAAGTGCGTGGTGGAGGAGAAAAAATATCAAGAGGTAGCTGATGAACTGGATGTGAGTATTAACACGATCAAGAAACATATGTCGCGGGCGTTGAAGTTTTTGAGGGATGAGTTACAGGGCGAATCTATTTTACTTTTCATATTGAGTAATAGGTGATTATCTTTTTATTTTTGATTTTAGATAAAAAAATATCTTTTTTGTCACCCTTTTTTGAAGGGTACGTGTGATAGATGTAAAATGACAATCTATGGGATACACGGATGAAGATATCGAATTTGCTAACCTGATATTGACGGATCGGGGGAATTTGGATGATGCGAAGGTTGAGGTGTGGATGAAAGATCCGGAACACGTGATGTTGCTGAAGGAATTTGCCACGGTTTATCAGAAGCGGATGAATATAGATTTTAACCGGGATAAGAAGGAGGAATTTGCCCGGTTGGAAAACACGATTCAAGAAAGAAAGAGTCGACGGATGACGTTACGTTGGTCGGTGGCTGCTTCTGTTATTTTGTTTATCGGTTTGTTCGTGGGACGTATGGTCAATGAATGGCGAAATTTGGATGAGATGCGGATGCTGGCGGAGACAGAACGGATTGTACCGGGTGTGAAAGCTGAGTTAATTTTAAGTACGGGCGAACGAGTGGTTTTGAATCAACAATGTGTATCAATAGAGGGAGTGAATGAGACGGGAATTCAAAATGATTCGGTGACCGGATTGAATTATACGACGGCAAAGGTGCAGGGGGAAGGGATGATTTATAATACGATGCGTATCCCGGTGGGGGGATTTTACCAGTTGGCGTTGTCTGACGGGAGTAAGGTTTGGTTGAATTCGATGACAGAATTTCGTTTCCCGGTTGCTTTTACAGGCGAAGAGAGAAAAGTGTATTTGACAGGAGAGGCTTATTTCGAGGTGGCTCCTAATTCAAAACATCCATTTATCGTGGTGACGGAGGAAGGGATGGAGGTGAAAGTGTACGGGACAGAATTTAATATGAACACGTATCAACACGGTGTGGTACAGACCGTGTTGGTAAGTGGTAAGGTGGGTATTCGGGTGAATGCTACAGGAAAAGAGGTGATGTTAGCGCCTAGACAGATGGCCGAGTACTCGGAAAAGACGGGTATGGTTCGGGTGGAAGATACTGATCCGTATAGATATATAGCGTGGAAAGACGGGGAATTCGTTTTCGAACGAGAAACGATCGAGGAGATCATGGAACGACTTGGAAGGTGGTATGACGTGAAGGTCTTCTATGAAAACGAGTCGTTGAAACAAAAACGATTTACCGGGGTGATCAGTCGTTATGAAGATATAGAACAAGTACTTCGTTTGATCGAGGGGCCTGCAACACTGCGTTTCGAGGTAAAGGGAAACGTGGTTACGGTGAAATATGGACAATGATGAGTGATGGAAATAAAAAACCGTAAAGTGCGTCAACACGTTTACGGTTTGTCTCGGGATGTTTGCGCATCCGTTAGTTTTAATCGTTAATTTACAAATTTATGAAAAAAAACAAGACGAGTTTTGTTTTTCCCGATTTTTTTAAACGGGAGAATTCAAATCTTTTATGTCGCCGCTGGTTATTGGCGATCGTGATGTGCTTGGGCTTTTCTTTCGGGGCTTTCGCACAACAACAGAAGGTATCAATTCACGTGAAAGATGTGGACGTGTCGGTGGTCTTCCGGCAGATTAAGGAACAGACGAAATTGAATTTCGTGTATGATCCGGATCAACTGGCTTCGATGTCGAGCATTACGATGGATGTGAAGAACGTGTCTGTTGATTCCGTGTTGTCGAAGTTATTCACGGGAACTTCTTTCGAATATCGTTTCGAGATGGGATCTATTTTGATCCGGAAGGTTGAGCGAAAAGAGGTTCAGGAACAAATGGTGGTTCGAGGAACCGTGTCAGATGTTTCAGGACATGTACTTCCCGGAGTAACAGTTATGTTAAAAGGTACTACGGTTGGAACGGCTACTGATATGCAAGGTCGTTACCAGATGGTAATTCCGAAAACGGGTAAGCCCGTGTTGGTTTTCTCTTTTATCGGGATGAAAAGTTTGGAACGAGAGTTGCGTGGGGAACAAGCGTTGAATGTTACTCTCGAAGAAGAAACTGCAAGTTTGGATGAGGTGGTAATTACGGGGTATCAGCAAATTGACAAGAGAAAGAACACCAGTGCAGTTCAAACTTTACGGATGGATGAGATTAAGGTACCGGGAGTAACACGGATTGACCAGTTGTTGGAGGGACATGTTCCCGGAATGACATTTATGCAGAATTCCGGTCAGGTGGGAGCGGCTCCCAAATTAAGAGTGCGGGGAACGTCGACGGTTTTGGGAAACCAGGAACCGGTGTGGGTGTTGGATGGGATCATTTTGCGGGATCCTGTGAATGTAAGTCCGAGTCAGGCGAATAACCTGGATTTCGTGAATCTCGTTGGAAATGCTATTTCTGGTATTAACCCGAATGATATTGAACGTATTGATATCTTGAAGGATGCGTCGGCGACGGCTCTTTACGGGGCAAAAGCTGCTAATGGAGTGATCGTTATCACGACCAAGAAAGGAAGAACCGGGGCGCCTTCGGTGACTTATAACGTGAGCGGGACGTACACGAGAAGACCTCGTTACACGGATAACAATATTTATATGATGAATTCAAAAGAGCGTGTTGCTTATTCGCGGGAGTTGGTGGAGAAAAGATTGTCTCTTCCCGATATACAGAATTACGTGGGTTATGAGGATGCTATAAATAAATTGTTGAACGGGGTGTACACTTACGATCAATTTCAGCAAGAGGTTGATCGTGTTGAGACGGTGAACACGGATTGGTTTAAACTGATCACGGAAGATACTTTCTCGCATAATCACACGTTGAGTTTGTCTGGGGGAAGTGATAATGTCAGTTATTATGCTTCTTTAGGATATTCCAATGAAAACGGGGTTATCAAGAAGGAAAAAAATGACCGTTATTCAACTTTGTTGAAGGTGAATGGGAATTTTGATAAATTGGCATTTAATTTTATGATCCAGGCGAATCGGGGTGAACGGCATTACACGAATTCGGAAATTGATATTTTGAATTACGCTTATAATACGGCCCGGACGATACCAGCTTTTAACGAAGACGGAAGTCTTTATTATTACAAGAAGAGTTATGTTCATCCGAAAGCTGGGCAGCGTTTGGATTTGGGATTTAATGCATTGAACGAGATGGCGAATTGTCGGGATGAATATAATACCTATGCGATGACGGTTACGACGGATTTGAATTATCGATTTAACGAGAATCTGAAAGCGCAGTTTATGTTCTCTTATGGTATGAGTAATACAACGCAAGAGACGGTTATGAATGAGTCGTCTTGGTATGCAGCTAGTCTTCGGGGAACTGATTATGGTGTTGCCCTGCCGGATGAATTTAAAACCTGGAGTTTGTTACCCATGGGTGGAGAATACCGGGAGGATGTTACTCGAAATGACACGTATACGGCTCGTTTGCAGTTGGATTATAATAAATTTTTGGATAAGGACCATAAGCATTTAATCAATGCATCTGTCGGGTTCGAGGTGTCATCTAACAAGTATGCCGGTAAGAAACAGACACATCGGGGATATTTACCGGAACGGGGAAAGATTATTACCACGTTTGATCCGAGTGTTTATACTTCGTTTGCTCAATGGCAGATGAATACAGCCGGGGCAACACGGGGAATTATCACTGATAACACGCAGAACGAGTTGTCTGCTTATTTGACATTAACCTACACGCTGAATAATGCTTATTCTTTGAATTTTAATACTCGCGCGGATGCGTCCAATAAATTCGGAGACCGGAGTAATGAACGGATTTTACCCGTGTGGTCAGTGTCCGGTAGCTGGGATATGAAAGAGAATATTCTTCGGAATACCCACTGGGTGGACGTGTTAAGTTTGCGGGCTTCGTATGGATATCAGGGAAATATATTGAGCGAGCAAAGTCCGGAATTAATTATTGAACGGGGAGATTATAATGATGATTTCGGGAAATACGAGTCTGCAATTAAACATTACCCGAATCCGAATTTGCGTTGGGAGAAGACGGGAACGATTAATGCATCGGTGGATTTTGCTTTATTTAATAACCGGATTCGGGGAACGGTTTCTTATTTTTATAAAAAGACGAAAGACGCTTTCCTGACCAAAACGATATCGGATGTAAATGGTATGGATAGTTACGTCGTTAATTCGGGAACGTTGGAAAATAAGGGTTTCGAGTTAGGATTTAATTTTACACCGATAAAAGCCGGGGCGGAAGTTGGTGGGTTCCGTTGGGATTTCGACCCGCAGATCGGCCAAATTGTAAACACGTTGTTATCTAAAGCTGTTAATAATAATAGTTTTGATAAGGTGCAGGATGAGATTCGGTTTGAAGATTATTTGAATGGAAATGTGTTGATTGAAGGAGAACCCTTGAATTCGTTTTATTCTTATAAGTTTGCGGGATTGTCTCCGGTTGATGGCCGTCCGATGTTTTATGATATTGATGAAGAGTTGAAAGACGAGTATGTGGATATGGATAAAGAAGAGGTCTTCCGTCGGGTAATGAAGATTTCGGGAACACGTGTTCCCGTGGTACAGGGAGGGGTTACAAATACTTTTTCCTATAAAAGAATGACGTTGGGAATATTTTTTTCTTATTCATTGGGTTCGAAAATTCGCCTGTTGAAATTGTACGGGGAGAATTCGGGCGGTTCAAGCGTGGCTTTTTTACCGGAACGAAATATGCGACGGGAATTTGTTCATCGTTGGCAGCGAGCCGGGGATGAGAAGAAAACTAATATACCCGGGTTGCTTCAGAATAGTGAATATATCCAGACATTACAACCCTGGTGGAAGCAAGGAAATATTAATTCCATTAAGTTTGCAGAGAATATCTGGCAGATGTATGATAATTCGAATATTAGGACCGTGAGCGGGGATTACTTGAAATTGCAGTCTCTAACGTTTCGCTATATGTTACCAGAGAAGTTTTGCAAGAAATTGCATTTAAAATCGGCAGACGTCGGTTTTTCCGGAACGAATTTGTTCACCATTTGTAGTTCTAAATTGAAAGGACAGGATCCCTCTCAGTCGGGAACAGCTGATCAGTTGAATCTTTCAATTCGTCCCACGTACACGATGAATTTAAATATAACATTTTAATTGAATGAAGATGAAACAATATATTATTTTAGGTATACTGGTATTCCTGTTGGGAAGTTGCGATAGCTTTTTGAAGGAGTATTCTCAGGATCTTGCTTATGCCGAGACGGTTACAGATTTGGAAGAGGTGCTGATTGGTAACGGGTATCTTAATCGGTCGACGGGTTTTTCTTGGGTACACATGATGGATGATGATTTAGAGGAGGCCGTGGTGAGTTCTAATTACACGAATTACGAGAATTTTTTTATCTGGGCAAGTTATCCTTGTATGAGGAATAACACGGTGTACAAGGATGAGACGTGGGTGACAATGTATAAGAATATTAGTGCTATAAATGTAGTGTTGTCTAAATTGAAAGATATTTCCGATTTGCCGGAAGAGGTGGAGCGTTTGCAGGGAGAGTGTCATTTTTTGAGGGGATTTTATTACTTTTTTTTGGTGAACACTTATGCCAAGCCTTACGTGAAAGAATCGGCTTCGACAGATTTGGGAGTTCCTTTGAAAACGACAGAATATATCGAGGATATCTATTTTAAACGAAATACGGTTGCGGAGACGTATTCATTGATCAAGACGGATTTGGAAACGGCAGCTCGTTTGTTGAAAGGAAAGAAACACCAAAGTGTGTTTCAGGCAGATTATAATGCCGTGCAGGCTTTGTTGAGTCGGGTTTATTTATATCTTGGAGAATATGAAGCTGCCCTTCAAGCGGCTGATAGTGTCTTGTTAGGGGATTATACGTTATTGGATTATAATGAATTTCCACAGGTGGTGGCTACTCCTGCTGACCAGTACGGTATAAATGATATTACTCCGGTAAGCGTGTTGGATCCTTCTTTTACGGAAACGATATTTACACAGGGGACAGGGGCTTTTGCCGGTAACAAACAGTATTTGGGGATTGCCAATGGCAGTAAGTTATCCCAAGTGAACTGGTATAAGGCTTCTAAGGAGTTGGTGCAGATTTTTGATAAAGAGGCTGTTGGTGGAACAGATCTACGACCTATGTTTTTCATGTATGTTCAACAAAAAGATCCCTCTAATAAACATTATATTCAAAAACAAACAACTGCATCAGAAACAACGGCTTCTTCCGAGTTTTTACTTCGTTTACCGGAAATCCTGTTGAATAAGGCAGAGGCCTTGGCGATGCTGGATCGTGGTGAGGAGGCGATGGCTGTTTTGGAAGAATTAAGAGTTAAACGAGTGGTTGCCGCCGAGTATAAACCGTTAGATGTGAGAAATGGAGAAAAACTCGTGGAATTGATTCGGGACGAACGTCGCCGAGAATTGTGCGGTGAGGGACAACGTTGGTTTGACTTACGTCGATATGCTGTTCATCCCAAATATCCGTTTACCAAAGAGATTATACATGATCATTATTTTTATGATAGTTCGATAAGACAGGTGACTTACGTGGGAAGTTACAAGTTAGATAAGTATGAAACAGAGCCGGCATATGTGATACCTATTCCACAACACGTGATAGAGTTTAATAAGGGAAATATGGTAGATAATGAGACTCGGCCGGATCGGAAAGCATTTATACGTTTTTAATGATGAAAGATATGAAAAATTACATACTGTTTATATGGGTTTGTTTGTTAGTTGCCGGGTGCGGTAATGATGAGAATGAGTTGACTCCTTCTCGTGCGGATCGGGATTGGTATGTCATTGAGGATTCGGATGATCCGGTAGGACATGAGTTGTATTTGTTGTACCAGAAGTATGATATCCCTGTATTTGTAAATGATACTATCGGGCAGGAGGAACGGGGAACGGATTATTACGGGAACCCTATCGTGTATTATTGTGTGTTGGATATGAGTTACACGGTCGGAGCTTCTGCAACGGGCAATGGAGTAAAATCCAGGGGGTATTCTTTATTACAGGACGTGGAGGATCAGTTCGCTGGAATTGCTTTTCTGGATAAATATTTGATACCGGCTTTGCCTGAAGGAGTGTATTTTAATTCTATTCTTTTGCTGGATTCTTTGTACGAAATGCGAATGTCCAGTACTGGTTGGGGAGAGGAAAGGAAAGATTTGAACGTGTATAAAGGTGTAATGACATTGGCAATCGGACAAGGAAAGGCTATTGCCAAGATGACCCCGGAAGAACAAGTGAAGCATAAAGGGTTAATTTTAGCAACTTTGGCATTGGAGCAGATGCAGGAGGAGCAATTGACTGATTTTTATATGGTAAGTTATGATTCTGAAAAGAAGTTTAGTTATTATCAACACGTGGTTAATTATGCTCCTAATGCGGCTATGCCTTCGGCGAAATGCGAGGTATATGGGTTCTTGGATTATGATAGCCGTTATTATGCTATGAATGAGGGGAAAGATCCGTCTCAGTGGATATACTACACGATATCGAAAGCTGAAGACCTTGAAGATTTTGTGACGGCATTTTTTCAGTATGAAGAGCAAGAATTTAAAGACAAGTATGCCGATTATCCGCTTGTGTTGGAAAAATATGAGATCATCAAGGAGTTGATGGAAGAGTTGGGATACGTGTAATTGATTAGCTAGAAAATATTCGTGTTGAAAACGCATAGGGGGAAGGGAAATACTCTTCCCTAGCTTCCTTTTTGTTTTTATGGAATAGAGTAATAGTATGTTAGTATTGTATTAAAAAAGTATGTATGAAAAAGATTAGTTTATTATTGTGTGTGCTTTGTGTGAGTGCGGCTTTGTTTGGTCAAAAGACTACGACTGTAAAAGGGTTTGTAAAACAGAAACGGAATTCGGTCGTGAAACTTTTTACCGTGGAGAACGGGCAGTGTAAGGTTTTGTTAACTACCCCGATAGAGAGTGATGGGGCTTATTGCTTTTCTTTTGTACCCGAAAAGCCCGGTTTCTATGCGATCAGTGATTTTCGGGTAAATTACCCCATTTATGTGACGGGAGGAGAACAGATTAATATTGATTTGTTGGAGAAAAAAGCCGTGTTGACAGGAGAGAACACGAAAAAAAATAAAGCTCTTTATCAATGGGAGGATTTTGCAAATAGTATTCGGTATCAGTCCGTGGTAACTATGGTGTTACAAACTACCTACAAAGAGTTTTTTCCAGAATTTACCGAATTCATTACGAAGATCGATTCGATAAAAGGTGCGATATCTAGTGGGGATACTGAATTTGATGCTTTAATCCGAAAAAAGATAGATTACGATTTGGATTTTTATGCGAGTATGTTTTTAATGACACCCCGGACAGTACATCCTCAACGCAGTGATTGGCCGACTTTTTATAATACGATTATTTCGGATAAGAAATTTACTTCGGATGATGTTTTGCAATTTCCGGAAGGGCTTTCTATGATAAATGCCTATGTTAATTTTTCCATGCGGATGGAGGTGCCTAACGCTGGTATGGAGATATTGAATAATGATCGGTTGCGTGGGGAAGCTTTCCTGTGGAAATTACAAGCTTCGAGAGTTCGGTCTGATTTTGATAATTACATGGAAGCGGAGGGTAAATATCTTGCGACAGATGATCAAAAGGCGAGAGCCAAAGCGATTGGAGATAAATTGGGGGCTTCGATGAAAGGTATGCCTGCGAAGGATTTTACTTATCCGGATATGAACGGTAAAAAGGTGTCGTTGTCAGATTTTAAAGGGAAAGTTGTCGTGGTGGATGTTTGGGCAACCTGGTGCGGACCTTGTAAAGGTGAGCTTCCTTTCTTGAAGAAATTGGAAGAAGAGATGCATGGTCAGGATGTGGTGTTTATCGGGGTTTCCGTGGATGAAGCGAAAGATCGGCAAAAGTGGGCGGATTTTGTTAAGAATGAGAATTTACTTGGAGTACAATTACATGCTTCCGGTTGGGGGCAAATTGCGAAAGACTATAAAATAAAGGGTATACCTCGTTTTATGGTTTTTGATAAAAAGGGAAATATTGTGTCTGACAGTGCTCCACGTCCTTCTAATCCGATGTTGAAAAAGATGATAGAAGACGAGTTGAAGAAATGATAAGGGCGTTTTTTACTTTAGAAATGATCTGATTATGAAGAAAGAGAGTTTATTGCTATTGCTTCTTTGCGTGAATATGATTGTGTTTGCGCAGAAGAAAACAAGTTTAGAAGGATTTGTTAAATGTAAGAAAATGCCACAGGTTACTCTTTTTGCCATAGAGAACGGGAAGGAGAAAGAATGTGTGACAACGATGGTAAAACAAGATAGTTCTTATCAATTGACATTTATTTTGGAAAAACCAGGATTTTATGTTATTGGTAATAAACGGAAGAATTTTCCTGTTTATGTGAAAGGAGGGGAAAAGATTCATGTAGATTTGTTCGAACATGAAGCCGTGTTGAGGGGGAAGAAGACAAGAGAGAACAAGGCGCTTTATCAATGGGAAAAATACGTGAATGATTTGCGTGCTATGTCGGGGCGAGAGGTAACTTATAAGAAGTTCTTTCCTTGGCTAACGAAATTCGTAACTAAAATAGATTCGTTGAAAAGCGTGATTAAAAGTGGGAATCCTGTATTTGATGAATTACTTTATAAAAAAATGGATTATGATGTGGATTATTATGCGATGATATTTTTAATGTCTTCAAAAAGACCTCCACGTTCTGATTGGCCTGGTTATTATGATACGATTCTTGCAGATGAGAAATTTGCCTCGAATGAGTTATTGTTGTTACCGAAAGGTTTGGATATTTTAATCATGTATTATAATTATACCTATGAAATTGATGCACCTAATGAGGGAGAGGCGTTCTTTAGTAATCCCCGATTGCGTGGGGAACTTCTTTTATATTTGTTTTCTGTTCGTGCGAAATACTATTCTGATTACGACGAATTTATATTGAAAAATTCGAAAATGTTGACTGAAGATCAAAAGGAGAGAGCTAAAGTAGTGGCTGTTAAATTGCATCCGTCTTTGGTTGGACAGAAAGGGAATTTCACTTATCCGGATGTGAACGGGAAAGAGGTTTCTTTATCGGATTTCGAAGGAAAGGTGGTGGTTGTGGATGTGTGGACTACTACTTGTGGGGCTTGTTTTGCACAATATTTTTATTTAAACAAGTTGGAAAAAGAGGTGCAGGGTAAAGAAGTGGTGTTCATTGGAATTTCATTGGACAAGGATCGACAAAAATGGATGAATGTTGTTAAGGAAAAAGGTTTGGATGGAATTCAATTGTATGCATCCGACAAAAGTCAATTTGCGAAAGATTATAATATTACGGGAGTTCCTCGTTTTATCGTTTTTGATAAAAAAGGATGTGTTGTAAAAGAAGAGGCACCTCGTCCTTCTGATCCTCGCTTAAAGGAAATGATTGAAGCAGAGTTGAAAAAATAAATGAGAGGTATTGTTGTAATAAGGCTCAATTATTTGTAGGTTAATTATAACCTCTTAGTTGATAAATAATGTATTTTAAGGACTGTTTATCAGAAGGATGTGATTTGTTTTGATGGAGTTCAAAGAATTCTTCAGAAAAAATGATAGGGGGATATTCTGTTTTTTCTTAGATTTGTGAAATCTATGGAAATGAATATGCATCCTTTTGATAACCATGAAGTTTTATTGGAGGCCTTGCAGAAAGGGGAGGAAAAGGCTTTCGTGTATCTTTTTGACAGATATTACGAGGGGTTATTGAATTATGCAGGGCGTATCGTGAGGGAGACGGAGTTGGCTCATGATCTTGTGCAGGAAACGTTTTGTAAGTTATATGAGGATCATGTAAATCTGAGTATTCATTTGTCTGTAAAATCTTATCTTTATAAGTCGGTTTATAATAGCTGTCTGAACGAGATCAAGCATCAAAAGGTGGTTAATAATTATGCTGATCGGGAATTGCTGGATTTTTACTTTACGGAGATCGTGCAGGCTCCGGAGGCGGAATTGGCATTGCAGAATGAAGATATCCGAAAAGTGCTTGAAGAGGCGATAAACAAGTTACCGGAACGGTGTCGGGAAGTATTCGTGTTGAGTAAGGTGGAAGAATTATCCAATAAGGATATTGCCGAAAAATTAAATATTTCCGTGAAAACCGTTGAAGTTCAAATGACTAAAGCATTGTCTAGGTTACGGGAGGAACTGGAATGGTTGTTGTGTATCATTTTTTTTGTAAATTTTTAAAATTAGCGTAGGGGTTCCTCTTTTTTGAGTTGTCATATATTTATAAAAGCAGAAATAGTATGACAAACGAAATGGATGAGTTGATTCGAAAAGTACTGGACGGGAATGCCTCGGAAGAAGAGATACGTGTGCTGATGCGGTGGATGAGAGAGGATGAACGTCGTCGAGAATATTTCATCGGGTTGAAAAAAGTATGGAATATGATGAACGGACCAAAATTGTCATCGGAACGGAAGTCCGTGGAGCTGGAACGTTTTATAAGTTATATGCAACAAACTTCTTTGAAAAGGAAAGAACCTGTCCAACCTCGAGTAATTCGTTTGTGGTATCGGTACGCGGCTGTAATATTGATTCCGTTATTGGCTTTATGTGTTTATTTGTGGCAGGGACAAGAGGCAGACCCAATTCTTGTAAAAACAGATACCGGGACTAATTTCGGAAAACCTGTGTTAATGATGTCTGATGGACGAGAGTTCGTGCTGGAACAGAAGAATGAAACTATTGAAGGGCCTAGCGAAATCGGGATTCTGAATGACTCTTTAACCGGATTGGATTACGGGGGGGCAGGTTTACAAGCGACGACTCCGGAGGGAAAAGAGGTGTACAACACATTGCGAATTCCGGTAGGAGGTTTTTATCGTTTGTCGTTATCTGATGGAACAAAAGTGTGGTTAAATTCCATGACTCGATTGCGTTATCCCGTGAATTTTATTGGGGAACAGCGGAAAGTGTATTTATCGGGCGAAGCGTATTTTGAGGTGGCAAAAGATATGGGGCATCCGTTTATCGTGAACGTGGATGGAATGGAGGTGAAAGTGTATGGAACTCGGTTTAATGTGAATTCCTTGGAAGAAGGTATCGTACAGACCGTGTTGGAGAGTGGAAAAGTTGGTGTGACCGTGTTGAAAACTGGAAAAGAGGTAATATTGAAACCAGATGAAATGGCCGAGTTTTATAAAGATTCTGGAACTGTAAAAGTGGGGAAAGTGGATCCGTATACTTACACGGCTTGGAAAGACGGGAAATTTGTTTTTGAAGATGCCACGATTGAGGCAATTATGACCAGGTTGGAACGTTGGTATGACATAAAAGTGTTTTATGGAGACGAGCAGGTGAAACAACAGACTTTTACGGGAATTATAACACGACATTCTAACGTGAAAGACGTGTTGTATCTAATTGGGGAGACTGCGGTTGTGAAATTTGACCAGAAAGATAATGTGATAACCGTGAGAACGAAGTGAGTAATAATAAACCGGAAGTTGCGCTAACAGCTTCCGGTTATAATAGATGTGATTAGGTCACATATAACATTAATTAATTACAAAGCTATGAAAAAAAATCGAGAATGGATTTTCTTTAGGAATTTTTTGTGCTTGAAAAGCGCAAGGAGTTGGGTTACGAGGAGTTGTATGTTGCTGTGTTGTTTGTTTTTTATGACCGAACTTATGGCGCAACAACAAAAAGTGACTATAGACATGAAGAATGTGAACATTCAGGAAGTGTTCAAAGGTATTAATAAGCAGACCGGATTGGATTTCGTGTACAATACAGCACAATTGAAAGAAATCGGCTTGGTGACTCTTCAGGTGAAAGATGTTACCGTGGATGCAGCTTTGTCGAAATTGTTCTCGGGAACCCCGTTCGAATATCGTTTCGAGATGAATGCTATTTTGATAAAGAAAAAGGAAGAGAAGAAACAACTAGAGGAGATTACCGTGTCGGGTGTGGTTAAAGATGTTAACGGTAACTTGTTACCCGGAGTAACGGTTATGGTGAAAGGAACTGCACTGGGAACGGCTACTGATATTGATGGTGCTTATAAATTAACTGTCGCGAAAGGGGAGAATCTGGAACTCGTGTTTTCTTTTATTGGAATGGAGTCACAAGAGATTAAGTATACCGGACAGAAAACGATTGACGTGGTGATGAAAGAAAATGTAGAAGCGATGGAAGAGGTTGTCGTTACCGGTATCTTTATCCGAAGAAAAGAAGGTTTTACAGGTTCGGCAACCCAAGTCACCGGGGAAGAGATTAAACGGATGACATCAGGCAATGTCTTGAAAGCGTTGGAGATGTTAGATCCGGGTTTTAAGATGAATTCCAGTAATCTGGCAGGTTCGAACCCGAATGCCATTCCGGATTTTCAAATGCGAGGACAATCGAGTATCGGGAATTATGAAAGCAACGATGTCGTGGTTTTACGGGGAGATGTGAATTCTCGGCCGAATCAGCCTTTGTTCGTGCTGGATGGGGTGATCGGGGTGAGTGCAACTACGATTATGGATTTGGATCCGGAGCAGGTGGAGTCGATCACTCTGTTGAAAGATGCTGCGGCAACGGTTATTTATGGTTCCGAAGCGGCTAACGGGGTCGTGGTGGTTGAAACGAAAGCTCCTGCCGCAGGAAAGTTGCGATTTAGTTACAATGGAAATTATGAATTGGAGTGGCCGGATTTGAGCGTGTATGATTTGATGAATGCGGAAGAAAAATTGCGTATAGAGGAATTGGCCGGATATTATTCTAATAAAAATGACGTGGCGTTACGTAATTATTACAATCGTATCAAGCAAGATGTTTTACGGGGGGTGAATACATATTGGCTGGCGGAACCGGTACATACGGCTTTTTCACATCGACACGGGTTGACGGCAGAGGGCGGAGATAAAGCTTTGCGTTACAAGATATATTTAGGAGCCAGATGGGCCCCGGGTGTGATGAAAGAGTCGAATTTGAATACCAAGACCGGTAAAATAGATTTGAATTATCGTGTAAATAAAATATTGATCAGTAATTCTTTATCTGTAGATTATTCAGATGGGGCCCGTACGTCTCCTTACGGAAGTTTTCAAGATTATGCGCGGATAAATTCTTATTACCGTAAAACGGATGAAAACGGAAATATCAAGCAAGTCTTGGATGACCATAAGGTAGGTGATAAATATATTGCAACATATGATACACCAACGTTGAACCCGCTTTGGAACGCTCAATTCGATTCGAAAAATGATAGTCGTAATTTTGAATTGAGGGAAGCTTTAAAAGTAGAGTATTTACCGGTTGATAATTTGCGGTTAAGTCTGGATTTTACATTATCCAGGGGTGATGGGACTGTGGAGACGTTCAAATCAGCTCAACATAATGATTTTTACTCGGTGACAGATCCCGCAGAAAAAGGATCTTATTATTGGTCGAAGTCAGAAAGTAGTAGTTACCGTTTGAGTTTGTCGGGAGCTTATAATAAGTCATTTGGTTTCGGCTTTTGCACGATATAGTATTAATGAGAACACGAGTAAGTTGACTTCTATTTCAATGAAGGGTTTTCCGAATGATAAATTAAGCGAGGTGTATATGGGAACTGAGTATCAGACGACAGGCGGTAGCGAGAGTGTTGCACGTGCTTTGGCTTTTATGATGACTTTGAATTATTCTTATAAACAACGGTATGCTTTTGATTATAGCATGAGTATCAACGCTTCCTCTGAATTTGGAAAGAACAATCGTTATGCTCCTTTCTGGTCTGCTGGGGTACGTTGGAATGCGGAGAAAGAGAAGTTTATCCGGGATTTGGAGATATTTGATGAACTAGTGCTGCGTGGTACGTACGGGATCACGGGATCGCAAGGTTTTACGCCTTACCAATCTTTGCAGATGTACACTTACTCTAATTTGATGAAGACTTATAAGAGTTCGGATGTTGTCGGGACTGAAATATACGGGTTGGGAAATCCTGATTTAAAATGGCAGCAAACACAAAATTATAACGTGTCGTTAGACTTTACGATGTTTCGCAATATATTGAGTGCCAAATTTGAATATTACGAGAAATACACGAAGAACACATTGCTGGATTACACGATGGCTCCTTCTGTCGGGTTTGCCACGATGAAGGAAAATTTGGGCGAGATTTCAAATAAAGGGTACGAGATTACCTTACGTTTGATGCCATATAGTAATCCTGCGAATCAAGCCTACTGGCAGGTGATCTTTACCGGTTCTCGTAATAAATCCCGGATCGAGAAAATATCTAATGCATTAAAGGTGTTGAACGAGAAACAGATGAATCAAGCAATGGCTTACGAGAATCCGAGCGATCTGGAGGGGAAACGTGAGAAGTTTCCGTTACCTCGCTATGAAAACGGTTATTCACAAACCACGATCTGGGTGGTTCGTTCTGAAGGTATTGATCCGGCAACCGGTCGAGAAGTATTTATGACACGTGACGGTAAATTGACCAATGATTACAATGCGGTTGATCAGATTCCTTTTGGAGATACGGAACCGAAGTTTCAAGGCTCTGTTTCGACGACATTCACGTATAAAGGTTTGAGTCTAACGCTTGCCGGTCAATATCATTGGGGGGGACAGACGTTTAATAAAACTTTGATCAATAAGGTCGAGAATGCAAATTTGCGTATGAATGCAGATCGAAGAGCCTTGTATAGTCGTTGGCAGAAAGCGGGTGATCACGTGTTCTTTAAAGCAATTGACGGTAATATTTCTAAAGCGGACACGAAGGAAAGTTCCCGTTTCGTGATGGATGATAATGAATTTTATTTCTCCACGATAAATTTATCTTATCGTTTGGATGGGAAGAAATTCGACTGGATGAAACGAGTGGGTGTAACTTCGGCTACCTTGGGTTTGTACATGGAGGATATTTGTCGTTTTTCAACCGTAAAGATGGAGCGAGGTATTGATTATCCTTTCTCCCGACAGGTGTCAATGTCTTTAAATGTTGTCTTTTAAACTTGTAGGATATGAAAAAATATATTGTTGGTATTTGTTTTAGTTTGTTTCTTTTTTCGGCCTGTTCGGATTGGTTAAATGTTGAACCTAAAACGACAGTGAAAGAAGAGGAAGTGTTTGGTCGGGAATTGGGATTCAAGGAGGCGTTGACCGGCGCTTATATAAAAATGGCAGCTACTGGTTTGTATGCGCGGAATTTGAGCTTTGGTTTTTTGGATATACTCGGAGGACGTTACACTCAAAGGACAGATCAGAAAGATTATTATACATTTGCTCCCGATCCTTCTTCAACGGCGGAATTTTATTGTGAAAGTATATGGAAAGATATGTATAACATTATCGCGAACCTGAATAATATGTTGTCTTATTGTGATAAGAACAAGCACGTGTTTACGACAGCCTCTTATTACGAGATTATCAAGGGTGAGGCCTTGGGTTTACGTGCATTTCTTCATTTTGATTTGTTACGTATGTACGGGCCGATCTATAAGGATAAGCCGACAGCCAGGCGAATTGCTTATCGTACGGAGTTTAATAAAGATGCAAAAGCAATGCAACCGTCGAACGTGGTAATTGATAGTATCATTGCAGATCTGAAGAAAGCGGAAACGTTGTTAACTGGAACTGATCCTCTGAGATTTGATTTCCCGATCAGTACGGTTGAAGAGAATAATATGACAGGTGATCGTTTTCTTGTTTATCGTCATAAACGCATGAACCTGTATGCGGTAAAAGCCTTGTTGGCTCGCGTGTTTTTGTATGCCGGAAATTACACGGAGGCAGCCAGGTATGCCGAAGAGGTTATCGAGAGTAAACAGTTTGAGTTATCAGGTAATGCAACTGATATACAGCGTTCTAAAGAGATTATTTTTTCTGTTTATATTGATAAATTCGATCAAGTGGTAGATAATATGATGACGGTGACATCCTATACTGTTGAAAACGACGTTTTTAATGAGATATTCGATGTCGCTAATGATGGAACCAATGATTTCCGGGTACGGGAAGGGGTTAGTTTCGAGAATGCTACTTCGGGGAAAAGAATGTTGAAATATAAACAGGAAAACGTGTGGCCTTCTTTGCAAAATACGGTTGTTTTGATCCGTTTGTCGGAAATGTATTACATTTTGGCAGAATGTGCTGCAACTCCTGAAGAGGCTGCCGGTTATTTGAATAACGTGCGGGAAGTGCGGGGTATTGATCCTGTAAATTGTACGGCCCAGAACGTGCAATCCGAAATTGAAGAAGAATATCGGAAAGAATTCTATGGAGAAGGCCAGGTATTTTTTTATTATAAGCGTTTGGGACGTCCGACTTTCGTGAATTGTCCTTTACAAAACATGTCCGAGAATAATTACATGTTTAGTTGGCCTGAAAATGAGATCGTGTTTGGTTATACAAATTAATTTGCAGTTGTATGAAAAAGATATTATACGTGATGATCGTGGCCTTATTTTTTACGGCTTGCGATGAATATGAGATGGTACAGTACGGGAAAGGTGCGAGGATTAATTTCATGGGTGATATGAATTGGGCGAGTCCGGGTGCATCAGCTAATCCTCTTTGGTCGGATAATGCGGAGTTAAAGTACACGCTTAATTTCGGGATTAATGCCATAGGAGAGAATTTATTATATGATACACTGCAAATAGGAGTAAAAATAATGGGGGATGTTGCCAGTCAGCCGCGTAAGGTTACGTTAACGGCAAAATCGTCGGGAGAGAAGATCCTGAATGTGATATTTCTCGATGAATATTATGTTGGAGCCGATACCACGGCTGCGGCTTTTCAGATCGTTATAGAACGTCCTGCGAACCGGGGTGTTGAATATAATACCGAATTGTTGTTTGATTACGAGAATTCTGATTTCGAGGAAGGTTCGGAAGAACGCCAATCGGTTCAGTTGATTATTTCCGACCACGTGAGTAAAGAGTTGTGGGGTGTGGACGATCGGGATTGGAATACTTATAAAAAGTATTTCGGGGAATATAGCGAGGCAAAAGCCAGGTACGTGATCACGCAATACGGGAAGCAATACGGTGGGACTTCTTTTGCTGCATGGTACCGTAACGGGTATATGTTAGCCCTGTATTATAATATGCTATACACGGATTTGGAGGCTTATAAACAGGCTTGCGAGCAAGATACTTCGAAACCGAAATTTATTGATGAAAATACCGGGGAGTGGATCGAATTCCCCAATCAGAATTAGATTGCACATAAAAATGAAAAAGAGTATGAAACAGGTTATTTCTTATATATTGATAGGCTTGCTTTTCACGGCTTGTTATGATGACAAAGGGAATTACGATTACGTGGATATCAACGTGTTGGAAGTGGGATTGGACGAAATATATTCCGTTCGGATTGCGAGTGATACGATCGTGACCATCCAGCCTAAATTGTCTCAATCTTTGCAGGAGAATAAAGATAATTTGGAATTTATGTGGTTACATTCCACGACGAATACTAATTTCTACACGATAAAGGATTGTGATACGGTTTGTAGAACGGAAGCATTGAAATTTCATGTTGATCCGGAGGATGCAAAACTGAAATACGAGCACTATTTTCGTTTAAACGTGTATGATAAGTTGACGGGGTTAGAGTATCCGGTGAACACAATGATGAAATTGGTGAAACCGTTTGATGGAGCCTGGATTTTGTTGCATGCTAAGGATGGACAGGCGGAATTGGGCACGATTGAGTATATTGGAGAGGAGGTCGTGGAAACCAAAGATGCTTATTATAAAGCAAAGGGTAGACACTTCCGTGGAAATCCTTTGTGTTTGGGGCGTGTTTCATTGAGTAGTAAATATTATGGTTCTTCTAGCGTGCAAATGTTTTCGGTAATAACGGATATTCCGGAGGAAGCGGGGGTATATTGTCAGTGGAAACAGTTTGAACACATGGATAGTTTGTCAAGGATGGTATATTCGGCAGATGCCGTGAATTTTGCTTTTGATAAAGTTGAAATGATTGATGGAGAGGGATATCGAGGAGGAATAGCACTTGCAAATGGGAGATTTTATCAAACCGCTGCGGCCATGAAGTTGTATGAGCCGGCACGGAATAAAGATAACTTTGCAGGTGATTTCTATATCTCACATGCGGCTAAAATAGCAGACGTGTCTTTGGTGTATGATAAAATAGGGCGTCGTTTCGGTTGCATGTGGCATATGAATAATTCCGGTTACCCGGATCCTAACTTCTTTGATCCGACCAAGGAAAATAAGGTTGAACTAGCCGCATTGCCCAAGACTACGAGTGACTCTAAAGATGCCGATCCTCGTAATATTTCTCCGGATCAAGAAGTGGTGTATGTCGGTTCCGGGTATAATTATAACCAGAGTAATGCATCTTATTCCTATGCTTATGCCGTGGCGACGAAAGGGCAGGACAGTTGTTTTATTTATGAATTTAATGCCATGGGAATGTCTTATGGACAGGGAAATCCGAGTTTTAGTAATTATTATCGTTTGCCGATGCCGAAAGGTTTGAATGAAAGTAGTTGTTTCGCTTCTTCGGCGGCTTATAGTGGTATTATTTTCTACTCGGCAGGTAACACGATATATCGTTTGGATTTCGTGCAACAAGGAGGTAAGGCCACGCCGATTTATACACATGAAGGCGGTAAAGCGGTTCGGATGAAATTTGCTCGTACTCGTAGTGAGAAAGGTTTGTATGAAAATTATGAATTTGATCTGGCTCGTAGCTTGGGAGTTGCCTTTGAGATGGAAGATGGCACAAGTGATTTTGTAATATTGAACTTGGCTGCGACTGGTTCGCTGGGAGAGAGTAGTGAGCATTTTTCGGCTAAACAGGTATATTATGAATTCGGAAAAATTGCGGATTTTGTGTTTTTATAATAGATTACACGAATGAAACGAAGTATAATTTTGATTGGGTGATTGTGTCAATCAGTTGTCTGGAGAGAATGTGAGGGAGATTCGGGAAATGATTGAGTTATTATTTTGATGTTTAATAGAGAGGAAGTACTCGAAATACGGTACTTCCTCTTTTTTCGTAAATCATTATCTATAGAAGGTATTTTTTTAGTTTAATAAATTAATTAATTTTGTCAAAATGAAGTTCCGGACGTATTAACTACGAATACTATATGGCGAATGAACTTTTAGACAATAAGACTTTTGAGGATTTATTTGAATTACATTTCACGAAACTGATGGGTTTCGTGTTTAATTACGTGCGGGATGAGGAGGTTGCAAAAGATATTGTTCATGATGCTTTTTTGACTTTGTGGAGTAACCGGAAGCGTTTAAATCCGACTTATCCGGTGAAATCTTATTTGTTCACGTTGGCCCAGAATTGTGCGTTGAATTATTTACGGCATTTACGCGTGGTAACCGGTAACGAACAAGCCGTGATCGAATTGCTGGAGGCAGCGAATGAAGATTTGAATGATTACGAGAAACGGTTGGTACGTTTGGAGGAAAAATTGGCGCAATTACCGGAAAAACAGCGGGAGGTGTTGGTAAAATGTGTGGTGGAAGGAAAAAAGTACAAGGAGGTGGCGGAAGAGTTGGAAATTACCGTGAACACGGTGAAAACACATATTACCCGGGCCTTGAAATTCTTGCGAGATGAATTGCAGGAGGATTTGATCATGCTTCTTTTGTGTCTAAAAAGAATATAATAATTCATATATTCAGTTATTTATTCGTTGTAGACTGGTGGCTGTAACCGGTATGCTGAATTTTTTTCAAAAAACTTTATTTCTCTTGTCGCCCATTTTTTGGGGGTACGTGTATTAGCTGTGAAAAATAGAAAGAGATGAAGTATAGCGAGAAAGATATAGAGTTTGCTAATCAGATTCTTACACGTCGAAACGAATTGGATAACGGGCTGGTGGAGGCTTGGATGAGTAATCCGTTGCACGTGGAGATGTTGAAGGAATTCGTTGCCATTCGGGAGGAATACACGAACTGGGATTTTGAGATAATAAAAGGTGAAGAGCGGGAGCGTTTACAGCGAGCCATTACTCGAAAGAAAAAACGTCAATTGGTTATGCGTTGGTCAGTGGCGGCATCCGTCATATTGTGTGTTGCGTTAAGTGCATTGTACTTGTGGAATGATTCCGATTGGTTTTTTGAACAAAAATTTCCTCAACAGGCCAATTGGGAGCAAAGTAAATTAGCTGAAGTTGAATTGATTTTGGCAGATGGAAATCGTGTTCCGTTAGGTGGTTCCGGGCGGCAAATTCAAGATCATGGAGTATTCGGTATTAAAGATGATTCTTTACAGGGGTTGACTTACGTGCAGGCAAAAGCGTTGGATGAAAAGGTGACGGTGGTTTTATACAACACGCTGAAAGTTCCGACGGGCGGTTTTTATCAATTAGAATTAAGTGATGGAACCCGGGTTTGGTTGAATGCCGAATCGGAACTCCGGTTTCCTGTACAATTCGGTACCGGGGAACGAGAGGTGTATTTAAAAGGAGAGGCATATTTTGATGTGCGGAAAGATGTAGCCCGTCGTTTTATCGTTCATCTGAAAGAGTCGAATGTGACCGTGCTGGGAACTTCGTTTAATATCAAGGCGTATGGGGATGAGGATTATATATATACTACCTTGGTGGAGGGGAAAGTGCGGTTTACTTCGGAGAAAGAGCATGAAGAGGTAACTTTGCGACCGGGGATGCAAAGTGTTTTGAACTTGAAATCGGGTAAAACAGAATTGAAGGAGGTGGAAGTCGAGCAATTCACGGCTTGGCGACAGGGACGTTTTGTTTTCCCTTCTACTACTTTAGGGGATTTGATGTGTCAGTTGAAACGTTGGTATGATATTGATGTAGTTTATTTGTCCCCGGAGGCGAAAGGGTATGAATTCCGGGGAGCGATTAACCGGGATATGGATTTGAAAAACGTGTTGGCTATCGTGGAGAAGACAAGTAATGTTGTTTTTGATATAAATGGACGAACAATAAAAGTGACAATAAAAAATGAATAGGAGAAGAAACGAGGATTGCCGTCAACAATCCCCGTCTGATTCTCCCAAAGAGAACCTCAATAATTAATTTGAAATTCAAAGTTATGAAAAAAAAGTTTAGTTTGTGCCATTTCGGTACATACAGGGGATTTTTTAACCTATTTCATGGAGTGAGGGTTATGATATTCCTGATGCTGGTAGGGTTAACCCACGTGTCGGCAACGGCTTCCAGTCAGAATGCGGTCATTAGTCTGAAATTAAAGGATGTCAGCTTGGAAGAGGCCGTCCGAAGTGCGGAAAAACAATTAAAACAGGATTTCTTTTTTAATAAACAGGAGATTGATGTGAATAAGAAAGTGTCCGTTGATCTGGAGAATGCCTCGGTAGCCGATTTCGTTCGTTTGGTATTCGGACAGAATTTCGGATACGAATTGGTCGATAACGTGATTGTTGTTTCTCGGAAAACGGCAACACTGGTAAACGTGAAATCCGTGGAGATCTCGGGTAAAGTGGTGGACAAGGACAACGCTCCGCTACCGGGGGTAACCGTGCTGGTGAAAGGTACCAGTTTGGGTACGGCCACGGATATAAACGGAACCTATAAATTGTCTATCCCGGATCAACAGTCGATCGTGTTGGAATTCTCGTTTGTCGGGATGAAAACAAAAACGGTGACTTACACGGGGCAGAAGGAGATCAACGTGGTGTTGGAAGAGGATGTGAGTGAAATGGAAGAGGTGGTTGTGACCGGTTACCAGAAGATTGAACGTCGTAAGTTGACGTCTTCAATTACTACGGTGGATATGGACCGTTTGCGTATGGTGAATCAGCCGAGTATTGATAAATTATTACAAGGACAGGTACCGGGAATGACGATCGTGAGTACTTCAGGGGCTCCGGGAGCCGTTCCACAAATACGAATTCGGGGAACCTCCACGATTAGTGGTAACGTTCAGCCGTTATGGGTGGTTGACGGAATTATTCTTGAAGATCCGGTGGATGCCAATGTCGATGATCTTCTGAACAATAGAAATTTGATCGCATCCGGTATCGGAGGCGTGAACGTGGATGATATTGAATCGATCAACGTTTTGAAAGATGCCGCAGCAACTGCTATTTATGGTACACGAGCAGCCAACGGTGTTATCGTGATTACTTCTAAAAAGGGTACGGCCGGTAAAACTCGGGTAACTTACAATGGAAGTATCACGATGGGTATGCGTCCGAAATTGAAAGATGCTTACATGATGAATTCCAAAGACCGTATTGATGTGAATATGGAGATGTTAGCGCAAGGTTTGTTAAAGGCTTCTTCCAACGGGGCCGGGCAATATGGAACGGTTTCCGATTTCGAGCGTTATTTTATAGACGTTCATGATCATAAAATGACTTGGGAGCAGTTTCAAGATAGAGTGAATCAGTTGGAAACGGTGAATACCGATTGGTTTAAGTATCTTTTCCGGAATTCGATAACTCATCGCCACAGTATTAGTATTTCCGGGGGATCGGAAAACACGACGTTCTATCTTTCCGGTAGTTATATGGATGAGCAGGCAACTGCCAAAAGTGTGGGAATGGATACTTACACGATGGCGGCAAAGGTGTTCACCAAGTTAAGACATAATTTACGTATCGGGGGAATGTTGGACGTGAATATGCGTAACAACAAGAGTTTCTTCGCTTCCGATTCACGTGAGAATCCCTACGAATGGGCGATCTACACGACCCGGGCTCATAATGCCTATGACGAGAATGGTGATTTCAATTATATGTATTATAATGATCTGAAATTTAATTTTCTGGAAAACAGGGAACAAAGTTGGAGAAAATCCAAGAATTTTGGGTTGAAGGGAACCGTAGACATCGAGTGGAAGATATTGCCGGATCTGACTTTCACCAGTTTGTTCTCGTTCTCGAAATCAAATACGACTGACGTGGACGTGGCAACCGAGGATAGTTATTTTGTGCGTGCCCGTCAAAAGGATATGCAGGATAACACCACTTTTGAGCCGGTATGGCACGATGGTGGATACCGCCAGAGCAAAGGAACGAATAATAGTTCCATCACATTCCGTAACCAGATATCTTATATGCCGGTTATCAATGAAGATCACCGTTTTGACGTGATGGTAGGTCAGGAAATACGAACTTCTAAATATGAGGAGGAGAAAACCCAAATTTATGGCTACGCTCACGATCGGGGGCATCAACAAATTCTACAATTGGATTTGATGGCTAAATTAGGCGTTCCTTACTGGACGGAAAGTATGAATGAAACGGCTGCCGTTTCTTGGTTTGGAGTGGCCGGTTACACGTATAAGAATCGTTATACGGTGAGTTTCAATGCCCGTACGGATGGTTCTAATCGTTTCGGATTGAAAACAAATGACCTTTTCCAGCCGCTTTGGTCGGTCGGGTTTAATTACCAGGTGAAAGAGGAAAATTTCTTGAAAGATGTGCAGTGGTTGACCTATCTAACGCTGAAAGGTTCTTACGGAAGCCAGGGAAACGTGGCAGATGCTTATTCAGATTTGGTAGCTAAAGTCGGTACTATCGATGCAATTAAGAAAGAGAATTATTTGGTTATTGATGCGCCGAAAAATCCCAATTTGAAATGGGAGAAGAATTATTCTACCAATCTGGCTTTGGAGTTCGGACTCTTTAATCGTAGAATTGCCGGAACGTTGGAATACTACTATAAGAAAGGTGTCGATTTGCTTGGAAAAAAACAAGTGTCTTTAGTTTCCGGGTTCCCGTCAGTTTCTGTAAACTGGGCATCCATGAAGAATACCGGTTGGGAGTTCTCGTTAAACACGATTAATATAGACACTCATGGCTTCCGCTGGACTTCTAATTTCAACTTCGGTTATAATTACAACGAGATTCTGGATGTTTATTCAACGCCTACGTATGGCTCCATGACAAATGCCCAACGGACGGATTACGCTTCGGCTGCAATCGTGGGTAAACCGATTAACGGGTTATGGTCTTATAAATATGCGGGATTGAACGAGGAGGGACGTGCCCAGTTCTATAACGAAAAAGGGGAAAAGGTTCTGAAAGGGATGAATAATATTGAAGGGTTGGTGTATTCCGGTACAACAATGCCTTTAGTGCAAGGTGGTTTTACCAACACGTTCATGTATAAAAATGTGACATTGTCAGTATTGTTGGTTGGAAACTTCGGAAACGTGATTCGTTTGAGAAATATGACGGATGGGCAAGCATTTGCTTACCCGGCAGCAACACAGAATATGTCTAAAGAATGGGCCTCTAGGTGGAGAAAACCGGGTGACGAGGCTTTCACGGATATTCCGAGACTGGAGGCGAACGAGTTTGATGATGCCGTTTTCTATCCTTACCCGTCAAACGGAACGATGTATAATAATAGTGACCTGAGAACCGTGAAGGGGGATTTCGTGCGGTTGCAGAATATATCTTTGAGTTATGACTTGAATCTGAAAAAATTACGGGATTTGGGAATTCAAAACATTCGTTTTATGTTGCAAGGGAATAACCTGCACGTGTGGAAAAATTCGAAGTTGAAGGGACAAGATCCTGAGGCAACGGGAGCTATCATGAAATATGGGTCAACGAGTAGTGCCAATGTTTCTTTCGGGAACACGTATCTGCCTTTATCTCGTACTTACTCGTTTTCGCTATCTGTACAATTTTAATGTTATTGATTATGAAAAAGATATTTTATACTCACGTGTTGATACTACTTACGTTGTTCTGTAGTTGTGATTTGCTGGATATAAAACCGGTGAATAGTATGTTGCCGGTTAGCGTGGAGGATTTCGAATCCGTTTTGTTGGGTGGTTATCCCCGTTCGGATTTCTTTATTAATACCGATTTGGCTACGGATAACGTGTATGCGAATCTAAATGCCACTTCTGCGGTAACAAAATCTTATGAACCATGGTTTGTTTGGGCGGCTACGCATCAGTATAACGGGGCCGAGGACGGTTATTGGAAACAGTTGTACCAATCTATATTTTACGCAAACACGGTTCTGGATGAATTTGCCGGGAAAACACCTTCTGCCGAAGAGAAGAATTTGTTTGAAACGGTACGAGGTGAGGCTTATGCTTTGCGGGCCTATTGTTATTTTTATTTGGTGAATTATTATGCTGAGAATTATGCAACCGAGAACATGGAAAAGCCGGGAGTCCCGATGCCATTGAGCGCCAAGGATGTGCATCAGAATACCCAGAATAACGTTCGGATTCCGGTCGGTAAAGTGTGGGAACAGATTGAGAAAGACTTAGAGGAAGCGTCTAAAGATCTACAAGGTAAGGAAAGTAAAAGTAAGTATCGTTTTGATTATATCTCTTTGCAGGCTTTTAAAGCACGGGTTTATTTGTTCATGAACAAGTATGAAGAGGCTATTGAGGCGGCTTCATACGTTATTGATGCCAAGGCTTTGTTTGATATGAACGAGATTCAAGCTTACTTGGACGGGTTAGATAAAATTTCGAATGCATTCAGTTACACGTATGGGTTCATAGATACGGATTACCGGAATGAAGTGTTGTTTTTCGTGGGGGGTAAAGCGAATGGAAATCCTTATTACTATTACAAAACTCGCTTTAAACCGGCAGAAGAATTGCTGAATCTCTGCAAGCGTGATCCGAATGTGGTGGATTACAGGCGATATATTTTCGAATCGAATGCAGATCCGGAGAGTGCGGATTACGTGGAACAGGGACCGACCGTGTACCGGATGTTTGCCACTCAGCAAAGTGATTGTTATTATATCGGTTTGAAATTAAGTGAGGCTTATGTAACTCGTGCGGAAGCGTATGTCCGGACAGGAGAAAAGGATTTGGCCATTGCCGATTTGAATCGTCTTTTGGTGACTCGTACCAAGAGTGATGACTATGTTGAGTTGGATAAAGCCGATTTCACGGATGAAACCGCTTTGCAACGCGTATTGGAAGAACGCCGTGTGGAGTTGGCGTTTGATGCGGGAATGCGTTGGCTTGATTTAAGAAGATTGGGAAAACCGATGCTTCAACATGCATACGAGAACGGACAGGTATACACGTTGGAGCAGGGGGATTTGCGTTACGTGCTTCAAATTCCGGAATCGGAACAATTGAATAGTCCTGATATGCCGTTGAATCCTAGATAAACGATTGGTTTTAAATTTATAAATGTAGAATATCATGATAAAATCAAGAATTATATATTTGCTGCTGACCGCTCTCGTGTTATTATTGAGTAGCTGTGACAAGGAGAGTAAATTGTCGCCGACAGAAGATTTGGGGATTGTCGATATGTTTTCCCCGGATGAGAACGCTGATCCTCGGGTAAAAACGATGTATAATGATTATGGGGTTTGGGTTCGTACTTATTTTAGCAGTATTGATGAATTGACAAATGCAATTTTAGCTCAAGATGCCCTTGTTGCCATGCGGGGAGCGGAGAATTTGGAAGAGGAAAAAGTTCCGGAAGTATTGAATTATTCAGAAGCGTTGTTGAGTAATGTATCGGAACAGTATTCCAAATCGTTTTTCCCGTTGGAATTTTTCTACGTGAAACAATACGGATCGCTTTATTGGATTTATCCGGTGAAAGCGTTGGGGCGCAGTCGTTTAATTTTGATGTGGCCTAATACCACGGATGGTGCCATTCCGGTGACAGATCCGGTAAATCATTATTACCAGGATTCCGTGTTGGCTTCGGAAGTGTGGCGGAAGTTGGGGTCTATGATTGTTGCCCGTATGGAGGAACCCCTGAAAGAATTCGTGGCTGGGGGAAAGGCTTATGATGATGGAGAAGCGTACGAAAAACTAGGGAATGAATATGACAAGGACGAAAAAGCGTGGAAAGAAGAAAATCCGGATGCGGATGATGAAGATGAGGAGGAGGTGAACCGTCGTCCCTACGTGATCAAATACAAGAATGCCGTGGCTGAACTATGTCGAAACGGGGGATATATTACCGGGGGAAGTTCTCGTTCTTTCGAGGGGGATTTTTCGGAATGGTTGCGTTTACTTGTGATGGAGTCGTACGAGAATATTAAGAAGGATTACTTGGATAACAGTAAACCCCGGGCATTGAAATACGAGATTTTGATTAAATATTTCAAAGAATATGGTTGGGATATTCAAGCAGCCGGGAATAAGTACCGGACGGAGTTCAACAAGTACAAAGCTTCGTTGCCTTCCGAAGATTAATGCGTTAATTTTCAGTGAATGAAAAGAATAATTTTAATGTTGTTGTGTTGTTTGTCCCTCACCTTACTGCGGGCGCAAGAGGGGGTAAGATTCGAATCGCTTACTTTCAAGGAGGCCTTGCAGAAAGCGAAGGAAGAAAATCGTTGGATTTTCTTGGATGCTTACACTTCTTGGTGTGGTCCCTGTAAGTTGATGGCAGAACAAGTTTTTACGCGAGCGAAAGCGGGGGAGTTTTTTAACTCCCGCTTCGTGAACGTGAAATATGACATGGAGAAGGGGGAAGGGCCGGAACTGGCTAAAAAGCTTGGTATCGGGGCGTACCCGACATTCGTGTTGATTCGGCCGGATGGTGTGGTTCATGATAAGTTGGTTGGCGGGATGGATGTTGATGGAATTATTCAACGGGTGGAACATTCCATGAAACAGACGGAGACCGTGGGGACATTAGCTGTCCGTTATGATCAAGGCGAGCGGGATAAGGAATTTTTGTTGAAATATTTACGGGCCTTGTCGGATGCGAGTGAGGTCCGCCGATTGAGAGAGGTTGCCGGAATTTTATCCGGGCAGTTGACGGATATTGAGAAGATTGATTCTGCGTGTTGGATTTTGTTTGATAATAATGATTTGGCTCCGTTTAACTCTGCAAACTATCGTTTTTTACTGGAACACAGGAAGCAATTTAGTCAACGGGTGGGACTGGAAAAGGTGGACCGACGTTTAGGGATGCTCTATGCGGGTGTTTTGTCATCCATTGTTTGGGGACGTGACACGAAAACGACACTTGCTGATGTACAGGAGATCGGGAAAGTGATCCGGACGTTGAAAACGGATGATAAAAAACGATTGTTGGCGTACGTGAACTTAGCCAACGCTTACAAGGAAAAGAATACCGGAGAATTATTGAAGCTCGTTAAGAAGGTATTTCCCGTTTTCTCTGATGCTGACGTGATGCTGATGGTGATGCCCGTATCGGTTTATTTCCGTACCCAAGAGAATAAAGCGGCATTGAAAGAGTTTATTCAGGTGGGGAGGGGAATTATTCCCAATTTGAAAATACAGGAAAATATAAACTACGTGACCTATTATTTTGACGAACTGGAAAAGCAGATGTAGGGTTGAATGTTGCTTTTTGGATGCACCGTGTGGTGGGTGAGTGGTCCGGGATGCCCCGGATCACTTTTTTCATGTCCGGGGGTAAGGAGTAGTCTTTTACCATTTGAGAAATAACAAGTGCTGGCATGGTATATTAAAAAAAGCTGTTTAAGTCTTGGTTACGTGGGGATATAGATAGAAACAGGGGGAACTCTTGGGATACATGGTGGTGATAAAGACGACATAAGTCATTCGTGTCTCGTCTTTATCTTGTCTTTAAGGGACTTACCGGGTATGATAACGGTTGTTTGTGGGTTGGAAATGTCCGTGTCCGGAGTGGAGGTGAATATTTAGGGAATCAACTTGTTTAAGTGCAAGTATTGTTATAATCAATAGTATAGCTTACATCTTGACGTTATGTCGTCCTTATCCTGTCGTTAAAATGGGCTTCTATAAGAACGAAGGGATAACGAAGGTGGATGGGAGGGATGATGGTAGGATATAAGCTTTGGTAGGGAGAAAGGCGAAGGTTGGATAGAGGTGAGTGTTTTCAAGGCGGTATATGAAAAATGGTGATAAGTGGTTGGTTCGTTTGAATTATTTTATATTTTTGAAGATCAATAAATGAACGTTTAATAAAGTTTTCTCAATATAGAAATATTGGTTGTCAGCCAATGATTTCATATCTTTCATCTATCTCGACACTAGAGAATTATCATATTTAACAATTTGCCTAGTCCATGCAATTTTAAAATGCATTAAACGTTCGTTTATTGCTTGGTAAATTGTATATCAATTAAAACGTAAGAAGTTGGATGTGAATTTAAATGAGGATCAGTCGTATGTTTGGGGATTACGGAGGCGAGATACCCGAATTTATGAGATCGTATTTAAAAAGTACTATCAACCACTTGTCGTGTTTGTTGTGCGTCATGTTGGGGATGAGGATGTTGCGAAAGATATTGTACAAGATATTTTCTTTAAATTATTTGAAAGCAGTCGTTCTCTACCCGATAATTTCCAGCTAAAATCATGGTTTTATAAGGTTGCCCGTAATGCAGCAGTGGATTATCTTCGTCATTTGCAAGTGGAGGATAAGTATAAGTTTTTGATGGCGGAAGCCATGATCAATGTTCCTGATATGGATGAAGAGATTGATGAACAAGTGTATGATAAAGTGAATCTAGCTATAGAAAGTCTACCGGAACAATGCAGGTTGATTATTAAATTGAACGTGCTGGAAGGGAAAAAGTATCAGGAGATTGCAGAAGAATTAGGAATCACGATAAACACGATTCGTACACAGGTGTCTAGGGGGTATAAAAAATTGCGAGAAATTCTTGCAGAAGAGATGGATACCTCTATTCTGGTTTATATGTTTCTGAAAAACAAATAGCTCTATTTATCTTGAAATTAAATGAACATATCAGAGAGACATCGGCGAGACTTGTTTACAAGTATTACGAGGGATGGATGAAGTGCTTCAAAGAATATTTTTCATTTTATCTGAAAAAAGTTAAAATTTTTGTCACACAAAATAAATGGCTTCTCGTTATAGAGGTGTTATTAAGATAAAAACCATGAAAGACAAAACAATATCAGCTAGCTTGATTTATCGGAAGATCGAAGGGAAGCTTTCCGCTGTGGAGGAGGAACGTTTTGAGGCATGGCTGAAAGAAGGATGGGAACATCGGGAATACTACGAGCGAATGCGGATAATGTATCAACAGGAAAATGTGCAGGAAGTTGAGACTGGGGAAATTCAGGAGGCTTGGGTGGTGTTTGAAAAGCGTGTGCAGGGGCAGCGGAGGATTGAAAGGAGACAGCGTTGGGTGTGGGTGATGAGTGCGGTAGCTTCCGTGGCGATTGTGATTTGTTGTTGGTTCGTGTACTATCGGGCAAACACGGAACAAAAATTGAACGTGGCGGTACAAAAGATCGTTCCGGGACAATATAATGCCGTGTTGGAGATGGCGGATGGGGCCACGTATCAGTTAGGGGAACAACAGTATTTTTTACAAGAGAGAACAGGAAATCAAATTAAGGTTGATAGTACGGTTTTAAGCTATTTACCAGTGAATAATAAATCTGGCCTGTCTCAAGATATTGTATATAATAAATTGAGCGTTCCCAAGGGGGGAGAATATCGGATCGAGTTGGAAGACGGGACAAAGGTGTGGATTAATTCTGCCTCTCGTTTACGTTATCCGGTAGTTTTTTCAGGTAACATCCGGGAGGTGTATTTGGAGGGAGAGGCTTATTTTGAGGTGCAGCGAGAGGGGGATCGGCCTTTTATTGTTCATTCCGGGGAGCAGAAAGTGACGGTGTTGGGAACAAGTTTTGGCATTAGTTGCTATGCTAGCGAGGCAAATGATTATACAACGCTGGTTTCCGGGAAAGTGAAAGTCGATTTTGAGCGAGGAAAGCAAAGTTTTGTGTTGGAACCGGGAATGCAAGTGGCGTACAATAAAGAGAGCGGGGTTGCCATGGAGAGAAAAGTGGACGTGGCAGAGTTTGTTGCTTGGAAGGATGGTAAATATATTTTTAAGCAGAAGCGCTTGGAGGATATTCTGTCCACTTTGTCCAGATGGTATGATTTCGAGGTTTTCTACCGGAACGAGGATGTGAAGGACGTTTTGTTCTCGGGTGAGTTGAGGAGATTTGATGATTTCAGTTACTTGTTGCGATTGATCGAGCGTACGAGTGACGTGAAGTTTGTTATAGATAAAAAAGTAGTACAAGTAATGAGATAAATAACGAAACAGGAGAATACGGCAATATTCTCCTGTCACATATAAGCCGGCAAGCTTATTTGATTGTTTAATTTTACAACACAAAGATACTACAAAAAAGTGGAATACAGAAGAATGAAGTAATAGAATTGATTTACAGAGGTTTCATTTAAGCAGCCGATTATCTCCAACGCCACCACAATCCTTGCCGAAGCCAAGTCAAGACGTCGCAACGTTACTTGTTCGTAACCACACCATATAGGTGACGAAATTGGCACGAATGGCAAAACAAGGCGTTGTGATATAGTGAGTTACTAACAACTCACGCGACAAATCCAGTTACGGAAAAAGATTGCGTCGTTCCTCCGTGTTTTGCGTACCGACGAAGGATTCTTCACCGACTAATTTTGAACCTAAAAAAATTAAGGACGATGAAGAGTACATTTTCAGTTATCTACTACCTCAAACGTCAGGTAGTGAAAAAGGACGGGACAGTACCCGTCATGGGACGTATCACGGTGGACGGCAGCCAAACACAGTTCAGCTGCAAACTGACCGTCGATCCTAAGCTGTGGGACACCAAAGGAGGACGTGTCACGGGCAGAAGCACGGCTGCACTCGAAACGAACCGTATGCTCGACAAGATGCGCGTACGCATCAACAAGCACTATCAGGAAATCATGGAGCGTGACAACTTCGTCACTGCGGAAAAGGTGAAAAACGCCTTTCTCGGACTGGAACACCGCTACCACACGCTATTGCAGGTGTTCCGGCAACACAACGAGGACTATGCCAAGCAGGTGGAGGCAGGCATGAAAGCCAAAGGCACGTTTGACAAAT
>ERZ791808.531-NODE-531-length-42273-cov-5.582785_pt1 | contig 42273 bp, 41 predicted proteins | sample MGYA00510305_ERZ791808 | MGnify/ENA primary metagenome ERZ791808 (study PRJEB30046, sample SAMN00792024) | human gut metagenome | study: EMG produced TPA metagenomics assembly of the A metagenome-wide association study of gut microbiota in type 2... | reverse complement strand
ACGGCGAGATCCTCTCCGATGACTTTGCCCAGCTCATCAATAGGAACACCCGTGAGGTGCTGCGCATCCGTCCTGGAATGTTCGGCGGGGAGAAAATGCAGCACATCGGAATGCTCACCGATGGGACGGTGGTCATCGTCACCCGGCGGGACGGCGTGGGGCCGGTATTTCGTTACCCCATCGACTTTTGGAAGTTTCTGCGGACAGCAAACAAGCCCAAAAAGCTGGAACCATGGCGGGAGTATGCAGAAACTTATCCGAATCTGCCTTTCTTCCTCCCGGGGGATGAACCAGCGCCGCCGCAGAAGTGTGCAGATAACCGGCTGGACATGGGAAAAGCACTGTTTCGTCCTCAGTTTGACCAACTTTTCCCCGAGAAGAAACAAGCCCTTATGGAGCAGCTGGCAGAGCAGTATCACTTTGGTTTTGTACGGATGGAGCGCTTTGACCGCTGGGGCCAGAGCTGCACCACTGGTATCTTCGAGAAAGATGGCCGGGAGTTTGTCTTTGTCCCCGGTGATACCGTCACCTTGGGCTGGGAACGGTTCGCCGTAGGGCTGAATCAGGATAGCCAAGAGGAATTGGAGTACCTGTTCCAGGAATGGGATCTGGAGCAGGACCCGGCAGAATTCATTGGGGAAAGCATGGCTCCCGTCCGGCAGGCGGCCATCGGCCCTATGCTGGTGGGCCGGGAACTGGAGGAAATCAACTGGGAGCCGGTCGAACTGGATGACCCACGGCTGTGCCCGGACTGGCTGGAGGATTTCCGCCAATTCGCTTTGACTGGCAGGGACAGTCTGACGCTGGCGGGCCGCGCCCGTTTCGAGCGGGATGGCGACAGCTGGCAGGTCAGCCTCTATCATGAGGTGGAGTATCCGAACTTTCAAAACCTACTGCAAAAACAGGGCTTCTCCCTGCCCACGGCAGATGAGTGGGCCTATCTGTGCGGCGGTGGTTGCCGGACCCTGTTCCCCTGGGGAGATGGCCTCGACTACTCCATGCGCCTGCACTGGTTTGAGGACATGGATGAGGACGAGAACAGGCCCTACGATATGGAGGAGCCCAACTTTTTCGGTCTGTCCATCGCCTACGACCCCTATATGCGGGAAGTGGTACAGGCTGAGAAGTTCACCACCTGCGGCGGCGACGGCGGGTGCAGTATCTGCGGCGGGCTGGGGCCGTTCCTGGGTTTTCTGCCCTGTTCACCACACTGCAAGCCGGAAGTGCAGGAGGACAAGAAACTGAATGGTGACTATGACTTTTACCGGCCCATCATCCGGGTGGAGCCGGAACTGAAAGGAGAGACCAATATGCCTACCACCGAGTGGCGGAACAAATACGAATCTATCAAGGACAAGCTGGCCTGCAAAACTGATTTGGAGGCCCATTTCACAGAAAAAGTGATTGGAAATATGGGGGTGGATGCGCTGTATATCGGCACCGTCCATTTTCCTACCGGAACGATTTTCGCCTGCGATCCGCTGGTGGAGCTGGAGGACGCTCTGCCGTTTCTTCAAACGATCCCCGCCGGAACTTACCCGTTGAAGATCTGTGTGGTGCCCAGCGAACAATACGGCGACCGCTACGCCTGTGTCAAGGTGGAGGTTTCTCCGGAGAAGCCTGTCCGCTATGAGCTGGGTATGACGGGCAAAGAGGATTTGGACGAGAAACTGGATGAGGACGATTATTTTGGCTTTGGTGTAGACGCCGGGATGGGCTGTGTTGCGGATATCCAGACCCAGTCGGCCTTTAAGGCATACTGGGCCAAGAGGCTGGAAGAGGACCCGGACATCGACCCCTACAATGACCTGTTTTGCGATCTTTTGGAGGAAAACGCCAAAGCCCACCCCAAGTATCAGTTGAGCCACGGTGACTGGCTCAACTGGACGGTGCCGGACACGGACTGCAACCTGCCCATCTTCTCCTCCGGCTGGGGGGACGGCTACTATCCCGTCTACTTCGGTTATGACGCAAAAGGCGAGGTCTGCGCCGTGTATGTGCGGTTTATCGACATTGAAGCCAGCTATGGAGAGCAGGAATAAGGAGGTAAGCAATGGAATTACCAAAACGGGCTAGAACAGCAGACTGGGAAAATGGTGTTCTAACTTTAGACGGAGAGAAGCAGTATGAGATCCCGGAGCTGACCATGGACCTCACGGAGCGGCTGGCCGGTTACACCCTGGTGGGCTTCCATGTGAAAGGCTATCCGGTAACGGATGAACTGCTCTCCTCTTTTGCCGGACATAAAAGCATGGTCAACTTCGGTGTGGAGGACGGCACTCTCACCGACGCCTGTTTCCCCGTCTTTTCCGCCATGCCCAAGCTGCGCTATCTGCTGCTGGACGGCAACGCCGCCATCCACGGCAGCGGCCTGTCCGCCCTGCAAAACTGCAAGCTGGATCTTCTAACTCTTAACCACACCGGGCTGGATGACGCCGGGCTGCTCCAGGCGGCCTCCATCCCCAAACTCTCCCATATCCAGATCGACTATACTACCGTTACTTATGAGGGCCTGCTGTCCATCGCCGGCAACAGCCGCATCGAGCCGGTGTCCCATGTGCAATTCACCGGGGAGCAGATGGAGCACTTCTCTCAGGTACAGAGGGAGAGAGCCAAAAAGCCCGTCCAGCTGGATGAGCAGGCGGCGGCGGAGTGCCGCGGGGTGTTGTCCGCTTTCTTTGCCGAGATGACAGAATGGGAGCAGTATATGGAGCAGGCCGGGTTTGAGGACGCCCAGGCCGTGCCCCGCCTGCTGGCAATCTGGGAGAAGTATGTGAGCGAAAAGCCCCGTATGGGCTACCGGCCTCTGGGCCTCTCGTACAGCCCTCAGGGCACTTACAAGGGCGAGCGGTTCCTTGATGCGGAGCAGATCACCCGGAATAAGCTCTATATCTACACCAGAGAGAAAAATACAGGCTTTGACCGCCGCTTTCTGATGAAGCGTGTGGGCGAGGGCTGGAAGATCGACGCGGTGCAGAAGCGGCTGGACGGCTGGCAGCGCGTGGGCTTATAACAAGGCCCTCAAAAACCATGACTTTTACCGCCCGGTGTTCCGGGCGGAGGAGTAAATAAATTTTTTCAAAAACAATGAGGAGGATACCACTATGGGACTGTTCAGCAAACTGTTTAAGGGGCCGGAGCCGGATATGGAAAAGAGCGCGGCCAATGCAAAAAAGGTGCGCGCCCTGTTTGACCAGGCGGTGGAGCACGGCGAGGAGTACCGCCTGATCGCGGGCTATACCGAGGACGTTAAGCGGTTCAACTATGGCTTTGTTCACGGGAGCAAAACTCAAATCGGCAATTTAATCTTGGGCTGGAATGCAGCCACCCGAACCATCGTGGTGGTGCCCACCGTCCCGGACCTCTCCGGCTATGGAGACCCCACCCATTACCGCCGGGATGAGATCTTCAAGGCGTACCGGAACAAGTACCCCACCGACGCCTTCATCATCTATCCGAACCGGAAGGAGTATATCGGCATCAACGCCTATGAATGGCTGGAGGATGAGAGCCTGTATATCTATCTCTATCAGAAAGAGGAGCTGGAGGCGTTTACCGCCTTCTTCCAGAATGAGTTTTCGACCAAATAAGCGGAGCGCGAGGTGAGACACAGTGTGGCGGGAAATTGGAATGTGGCTCCTGATCCTGACTGTGATTTTTATCTTTGGACAAGTGTGGTTCCATCTGGTGGAAGGACTTCTCTCCAAGATCAAGTCCCTGCTGAACCGGAACAAGGAACCACCTGTTTGGCACACCTTTGAGGAAGCGGACAGCGAAACAAACGGGAGCTGTGCTGGTCAGACGCAGGAAAGGAGGCGCTGATATGGAATTATTGGAACAGTGCCAAAAATGGAATGAAAACAGCGAATTTCAGAAGATCATCAATATATTGGAGGCTGTCCCTGCCGGGAAACGCACCCCGGAGCTGGACAGTGAACTGGCCCGGGCCTACAACAACCTGGCACAGCCGGGGGACCGGGAACTCTTTGAAAAGGCCATCGCCTTACTGGAGCCCCATGAGGAATATTTCCGGGGCGACCACTGCTGGAATTTCCGCATGGGCTATGCCTGGTATTACCTGGACCAGGAGGGCCCCGCCCTGCGGTATTTTGAGCAGGCGCTGGATGCCCGTCCCGGCGACGAGGACACCAAGGAGTACATCGACGATTGCCGCCGCCGTTTGTCCCTGCCCCGGTTTGAAAAAAACTTCCGGGAGAGGACGCGGGAGTCGTGGGCCGCCTTTTCTCAGATCGAGGCGGAGCTGCGTCAGATCATGGATACTGACAAAACGCACCAGCGCGGCGAAGAACTGATTGAAAAATGCGGGAATGCACTCAAGACGGCCCTGCGTGATACTTCCTTCGAGCTGGGCTTCAATGGCGAAAAGCATGAATTGATCCTCAGTCCAGAGGGGCTTCGCTCCCGCCTGTTCCCGTTGGTGTACTTCCAGAAGCAGGCCCCAGAATCGGTGCTTGAGCATTGGAATATCTGGGTAGGCCGCCAGCCCTGTGAGGGGTTCGAGCTGCGAGCTGGAGAGATTGAAGTTCGGGCTGAGGATGTGCAGATGTGGGCAGAGGAAACAGAGGATCATCAGGTAAGTCTGGTCCTTTACTGTGAAAAGCTGACCCCGATCTTGAAAGAGGACACAGACAAGGTCTGGTGGGCACTCTCTATGCTGGTGGATCAAACCATCGGAGAAGTTTCCGCTATCGCCTTTGTTGCTGGGTTTGATGTTTATGCTCAGCCGAAAGACGAACCGGCCAAGCTGCTTTCTGAACTGCCGGAGTTGCTGCAAAGCATGGGACTTTCTCTCTGGCGGGATGGCAGCGACTACCTGGAAAACAGCTACCTTGCCTATGAACTGAAACCGGTGGAGGACCCGGAGGCTGACTGGCGGCTGGATGTCTATACTGGAAGCTGCCGTTTGCCGGTTATGATCAACGAATACATGGCCGCTTGTACGGATACAGTGGACGAGTACCATCGGGACGGCATCGTGGCTGGATTTTTGTGTTACCCGGTAGATAGCTTTACCGGCGAGGAACGGAGCAACGCCATTCTGGATTTCCGGGATGCACTACAAGAAGCGATTTTGGACAAAGCCGGAGCAGGAGCCGTGACCTTCCTGGGTGGAGCCACCGGACTGTACTACGGGTATTTGGACTTCATCACCTGGGATCTGCCCGCCGTGCTGGATGCGGCCAAGGATTTCTTTGCTGACTCCAATGCCGCCCAAGGTCTGTTCCATGTATTCCGCCGGGATGTGGGAACGGTCCGCCTGTGGGAGCGGGAACCAGAGCCTGAGGTGGACCCGGAGACCGGCTCCCTGCTCTCGGCGGAGGACATCCGCACTTTGGAGGGCTTCTGCGGGGATGTGTCCAGCTATTTTGGGAAGATGTACCGCTGGCTGGAGGACTTTACAGAGCGGGGCGTGCAGGCGGGAAAATTCACCCGGCGTCAGGCCCAGCAGGACCTCCAGATCGCTCTGTGGTATTCCTTCGCCTGCAACAACCTGGATGAGTACCGGTTTTACTACAAGGCAGCTCAGTGGATGAAGCACTCGGAGAAAAATGCTGCGGGCTGCGCTACCTGGTACTACCGGTATTCGGTGGCCCTCATGTACTGCGGACAGCTGGAGGAGGCTCTGGACTATGCGGAAAGGGGCGTTCAGGAGGAGCCGGAGTACCCATGGATCTGGCTGCAAGCGGGCAGGCTGCGGGCTCATTTTGGTGATAAAGCAGGCGCGCTGGACGCCGTCAAACACGGATTAACACTGGAACCGGGCGATCATGAGTTCCTGACCTTGAAAAAAGAGATCAAAGCCGGAGCCACCCTGGAACAGATGGAATACCACTGGATCAACCCCGACGCCGACCGGACGCTCCAGCAAGGGCTGGACGCGGACGCCGACGATAAGCAGCGCGCCATCTCCTGCATCACCGTCGATCAGGAGGGGCTGGAGCGTTTCTGGCACATCTTTGGCGCCAAGCCGGAGCAGTACACACCCAACGCACCTTACACGCAGTTCCCATATATGGTGAACGGCCGTCCTGTGGATCTGGTGTTCCAGATGAATGAGGGCGGGATGTCCAAGCTGAGTACAGATTGGCTGGAGCAGCTGAGGGGCTGGCTTCAAAGCGGTCAGTGGCTGGAACGAGTGCACCCAAACGAAAGGGCGGCCTGCCTGGACACGGTGCTGGTGGGCTTGGACTACCACATGGGCCTGCTCTACAAGCTGACAGAGGAGGACGCATACTTCCAGATCTTCCTGAACCCGGACGGGACGGAACAGGAGGGTGCCTTCTGGTCCTCGGAGGAGAGCCGTGAGCCGGAGCTTTACACAGAAGAAGAAATGTCTGTGGTAGAGCAGCACATCAAAAACACCTTTGGTGAGTTTGAGAATGTATTTCATGAACTAGTTTCCCCGGACATCCACGTGGACATCTGCGTGGTTCCTCCCTCTGAGGAGCGGGACTATTACACGCTGGTAACGATGGGTATGGGGGCTCACCGGATGAATGTGCCGGAGGAACTGGCGGAATACAAGCTGGAGCGAGCGGAGCTGGCCATCGCTCTGCCGCCGGACTGGAAGCTGGACGAGGGATCCATGAAGGACGAGCGCTGGTACTGGCCATTCCGGCTACTGAAGGTGCTGGCCCGCCTGCCCATTTCCAGCGACACCTGGCTGGGCTTTGGCCACACAATGGGCAAGCAATCGCCGTTTGCGGAGAACACGGCACTCTGCGGCGCACTTCTGGTGGGTCCGCAGGATATTGTCTGGAACGGAGGCGAAGTCTGCACTTTGCCGAGCGGCGAGGAGGTCAACTTCTATCAGGTGATTCCTCTGTATCAAGAGGAGCTGGAGTACAAACTGGAGCACGATGCAGACACGTTGATCGAACAAATGGCAGAGGTAAGCTTTGTGGTGCATCCGGATCGGCCGAACAGCATAGTCGGGGAACCGCGCACAGATTGATCTGAAACACCCAAAATGCAGACAGGAGGACCATCCCGGATGAAACACAGCTGGAGCGGCCCTGCCGCACCTGCTACCTGTTGAGGCCAAAGGATTAACAAACCCAGAAGAAAAAGGTGATCCAAAAGTTTGAAATGGAACTCCGGCGTCATATTGCGGGGTTTCCTCCAAATATTATCCCTATTAACAAAACAGCTGTGTTTCCATTCTGTATGCTCCGTGAAAAATATACAAAATCTGAACAGGGGAATCCGTTGACTTCCCATCGGGAGACGACTATCATAAACAGTGGACCGCACATGTTTTGGAATAGAGACCGCCTCCGCGCGGTCCCGGACGGCGGCCCCGCTGGAGCTGTTTGACAAGGTGGGAACGGAATGGATTATGTGATTTTTCGGGACATTGCGGTCGTCCTGATCGCCGGAAAATATATGGGACTTCTGGCCCGCAGGTGGAAGGCACCCCAGGTAGCCGGGGAGATCCTGGCCGGCCTGCTCATCGGCCCCTGCCTTCTGGGCCTGGTGCAGCCCTCAGATTTTCTGACGCAGATGGCCGAGCTGGGCGTTGTTCTGCTGATGTTCAGCGCGGGGCTGGACTCCGACATCGACGAGATCATCAAAAGCGGCCCTATCGCCCTGCTGGTGGCTATGTGTGGGGTACTGCTGCCCCTTGCGGCAGGTACAGCTCTGTACATCACCTTCTATGGATTTGACGGCTTCGGCTCCGACTCGTTTTACCATGCACTGTTCATGGGCTGCATCCTGACCGCCACCTCGGTATCCATCACCGTCCAGGCCCTGCGGGAATTGGGACATCTCAAAACACGGGTGGGGACCACCATCCTCTCTGCCGCCATTATCGATGATGTGCTGGGCATCATCGTTCTGACGGTGATCACCGGCTTTAAGGATGCATCCGCCTCTCCGGTCAAGGTACTGGCAGATACAGGGCTGTTTTTCTTCTTCTCTGGGGTGATTGGCTATCTGGTGTACCAGGTCTTTGAACGTATGAGCCTCCGCCACCCCAGGACTAAGCGGCTGACAGTGCTCGGCCTGGCCTTCTGTTTCCTCATGTCCTATCTGGCGGAGGAGTTCTTCGGGATCGCCGACATCACCGGCGCCTATGTGGCCGGTCTGGTCCTGTCCAATCTGCGGGATTCCCACGACATCGAGCGCCGGCTGGACGTCAACTCCTATACCCTGTTCGGCCCCCTGTTCTTCGCGTCGGTGGGCATCAGCACGGACATCAGCGCCTTTGATACCTCTATCCTGGCCTTCTCTCTGGCGTTCCTGGTGGTGGGGCTGCTCTCCAAGATCGTGGGGTGCGGCCTGATGGCCTGGATCTGCCGTTTCAAGAAGGAGGACGCCCTGAAGATCGGCGTGGGGATGATGAACCGGGGCGAGGTAGCTCTCATCGTCTCTCAAAAGGGGCTGGCCGTGGGCCTGATGAACGCGGCCTATTTCCCGGCGGTCATCCTGCTGATCATTGTGTCCGCCGTCGTGACCCCCATCGCCCTGAAGGTGCTGTACTCCGCCTATCCCGACGCCCCCGCTGAGGCCGCATAGAATGAAAATGCGCCGCCCCGTACCACTGGTACAGGGCGGCGTTGCCGTGATTTTATGTCCTCAACCTTCTGACGGCTCCTCTTCCGAGGAGCCCAGCGCCGCACGGGCGTCCGGGCCGGGAACGGGAAGATACTCCGGCTCCGGGTCCATGGTCTCCTTTGTCCCCACACAGCGGTTGATCTTGGTGCCGAGATTGTGGAATTTTTCCTCATAGTCGGTCATCACGCCCCGGATCCCATTGGCGTGGAGATCCCGGGTGACCTCAGAGAGCGCATAGCCCGCCTTGGGGAACTGGAACAGGGAATATTCAAACAGGTCCCGGTTATCCGTCTTAAAGTGGATCTGTCCACCAGTACAGAGCACCCCGCGGTACAGGACCAAAAAGTTCTGGTGGGTCAGCCGCCGCCGGGCGTGGCGGTTGGAGGGCCAGGGGTCGCAGAAGTTGATAAACAGGCGGTCGACCTCGTCCGGGGCGAAGTACTCCCGCAGCCTGGCCGCGTCACCATCCACAAAAAACACATTGGTCAGACCCCGCTGAGCGCAGCGCTCCATGGCCACGATCATGGCGTCCGGCACCCGCTCCACCGCCAGATAGAGCACATTGGGATTCTGCGCCGCGGTCTCCGCTGTGAAGCGGCCTTTCCCGCATCCCAACTCCAGCCAGATCTGCTCCGCATCCGGCTTCAGTTCCCGCCAGTGCCCGCGCTGCTCCTCCGGCGCCTGGATCAAGAAGCGGGCGCAGCGCTCCATCCGCGGGACCAGATTGGGCTTTTTTCTCATGCGCATAATTGTCACCTCTCAGATTTGTTCCAGAAATATTTTAACATAGACAATCCACCTCTTGCAATCTTTTTCAAAATATACTATACTGAGTGAGTCCAGTACAGAAGAAGCCTGTCCTGATATGCTGTGGGCTCTCTTCCCTGACAAACCGTGCTGGGTAATCTAAGAAATCCGGGTGTAGCGCAGTTGGTAGCGCGCTTGCTTTGGGAGCACGCGGGCCTCATCCATGAGGGAAAAAGCCTAAGCCCACAACCCGCTGGGACACTACCAGAAGCGGGAACCAGTTCCACAAAGTTGTTGGTCAAAAAACGGCCAAGACCACATGAAAGACCACAGATAAAACAATTCCATAACCGGGTGTAGCGCAGTTGGTAGCGCGCTTGCTTTGGGAGCAAGATGCCGGGAGTTCGAGTCTCCCCACTCGGACCAACTTTGTCAGAAAAACCGTCTAAAATGGCGGTTTTTCTGCGCTTATTGGTTAATTTTATTGTTATTTGCGAACCGTGGAGGTGTAACATGGGGGTAGCTTCTGTTTCCGAGTATGTGGCATCGTTAAATGAAGAGCAACAGCGACATATCTGCGCATTCATAGAATTTATGAATACGGAATTTCCCCAGCTGACCAATAAGATCTCCTTCTCTATGCCCATGTGGCTGGTGGGGAAAAAGATGAATAAGGGATATGTGGCAGTTTCTGCAGCGAAAAACCATTTCTCCATCCATTTTTCCGATGAGGAGTTTCTGAATCGTTTAGCAGTGAGTCTGCCTGCATGTAAAAAGGGGAAGCGATGTATCAACATCAAATACGGGGATGAGCAGTCCCTCTATGCAGTCGAAGAAAGCATCAGCGATTTTCTGAAGATCTATGGCTCTGAAGGGAGTTCCTCCCGATGAAGGGCACAGAGGAAATCGGCTGCGGCGGCGCCTACTGCGGGACCTGTCGGGAGTACCTGAAAACCTGCAAGGGCTGCAAGCCGGGATACCTGGACGGCTCCCGGGAGCTGAGCCGGGCCAAGTGCAGGATGAAGAAATGCTGTTTGACCAGAGGCCACATCACCTGCGGGGACTGCGAAGAGTACGAATCCTGCGAGAGCATCCAGTCCTTCCTCAACCACCACGGCTATAAATACGGGAAGTACAAGCAGGCGCTGGAGTACATCCGCGCCCATGATTATGCTGCTTTCATGAAAGCGGCTGAAAATTGGAAAAACGCCTATGGCAAATACCCCGAACAGGACAACTAAAAAGTCAGTAGCGCCCGCTGAAATCTGTGGATGTTCAGCGGGCGATATTCTTTGTATAGGCATATTAAAAACTGATATGCCTGATGTGTGCATGAAGCAGAATTGGGGCAACAGCCAGTTGCTTTGCTTTTTGCTCCCGCTGTGGTACAATCCAGGCAAGGTGGTGATCAACATGGATACCAAAGAAATCCTTCTGGAACTGCGCACCAAGCGTGGACTTTCCCAGGAACAACTGGCGGAACAAGTGCATGTGACCCGACAGGCGGTTTCCCGCTGGGAGACCGGTGAAACAGTGCCCAACACAGAAACCTTGAAACTGCTCTCCAGGCTGTTTGATGTCTCCATCAACACCCTGTTGGGTTCCCCCAGGCAGCTGATCTGCCAGTGCTGCGGTATGCCCATGGAGGACGCTAATATCAGCCGGGAGCCGAACGGTGCCTTCAACGAGGAGTACTGCAAGTGGTGCTATGCCGACGGAAAATTCGTCTACACGAGCCTTGAGGAACTGCTGAATTTTCTGGAAAGTCATATGTCCAATGAGGCTTGGCCCCCGGAGCAGGTCAGGGCCTACTTTGAAGCTCAGCTGCCCAAACTGAACCACTGGAAACAGCCCGAGGCATAAATACATCCCTTTGAAATCTGTGGTTTCAGAGGGACGTATTTTTTGCTCTGTGTCATTTAAGCCCGAACTTTACGACAAAACAGGTCATCTGATTTGATCCAGCTGTCCTGATTGAATGGCATCCAAATTAGCCTGGATCCGTTTCTCCGGCCAGTCCCACCACCGCAGTTCCAGCAGCACGGCAATTGTATCCTCAGAAAAACGCTTTCGGATCGGTTTGGCCGGGACACCGCCCACAACGGTATAGGGCGGCACATCCTTCGTCACGACGGCCCGGGCACCGATGATGGCTCCGTCACCAACCGTCACCCCCGCCAGGATGACTGCCTCGTAGCCGATCCACACATCATTTCCGATGACAATGTCACCCTTGTTATCCCAGGCGTTGGCCACCTGACTTCGATCCAGTCCCCACTCCTCAAAGAAGATGGGAAAGGGATAGGTGGAGAGGGATTGCAGGCTGTGGTTGGCGCTGTTGAAGAGGAACTTTGCCCCACAGGCGATGGAGCAGAACTTGCCGATCACCAGCCGGTCGTGGTTGACAGGATAGTGATACAGCACATTGTTCTTTTCAAAGTCAACAGGGTTATGAACAAAGTCGTTATACATGGTGTAGTTCCCCACAAGTATGCTGGAGTCTGTCACGACTTGGTTGAGATAGACGGTCTGAGTATCTCCTGTTCGGGGATAGATGTTGGATGGATTCATATTCTTTTCCTCCTCTTATTTGTTTCGGCTGCCCGCTCTCAAAGGCTCACGCACCAGCGTTTTTCTTTCCCAGCCTCTGCTTTTGAAGTAGGTAAACCCCACCAGGGCGGGCAGAATGGGCGAAAGTGCCTGGCCCAGATAGATGCCGGAAAAGCCTATGGAGAAGGAAAAGGCCAGCAGCCACGCCACCGGCAGGCGCACCACCACCGCGTCCAGCAGGGCATTGGCCATGGCCACATGGGCCGCGCCCACACCGATGGCAAAGGAATCCAGCGTGTACATGGCAGCATAGATCAGGCTGTTGACTCCGCAGCACAAGCGCAGATACAGCACGCCGACCCGAATCACCTCCGGGCTGGTGCTATCAAACAAGCGGATGAGAGGTTCTGCCAGAGACTGGACCGTCACCACTACCGCCGCTGTGACGGCAAGGTTCAGCAGCAGACCGGACCGCACCACCTGGCGGGCCCGCCGGATCTGACCGGCTCCCATACACTGGCCCACCATGGCGGTGATGGCCTGCCCGATGGCCCAGCAGTGCATCCCGGCAAAGGTGTTGATCTTCAGTCCTACGCCGGAGGCAGCGGCCACTGAGGTGCCGAAGGGATTGAGCATCCCCGTCACCAGCAGATAGGCCGTGTTCACCACCACCATCTGGGTGGCAGTGGGCAGGCCTATCTTCAAGATGGCCCGCAGGATTTCCCGGCGAAGTTCTATTTTTTCGTGGGGAAAACTCCATTGACGCCGCCACAGATATACCAGAGAACCCAAAAAGGAACCACCTTGGGCTGCGATCGTGGCCCAGGCCGCGCCGGCGGTACCCATGGAACACGGCCCTACCAGCAGTATATCCAGTAAAACGTTGAGAATCGTGGCGACACCTACGAAAAAGAGGGGTGTTTTAGAATCGCCCAGGCCTTTCAGAATGGAGCAGACCGTATTGTAACCAAAGACGAATACGGTCCCCCAGCAGATGATCTCCATATAGCCGCAGGCGTCCGGATAGGCCTCCGCCGGAACATCCAGCACCCGGAATAGCGGCTCATAGGCGGCAAGACCGAGCATGGTAACCAAAACGGAGGCCGCCAGTGACAGGAGAAACAGCATCCCGATGGTGTCACGCTGTCCTTTTTGATCGCATGCCCCCTTGCACTGGGCCACCAGAACGCTCCCGCCCATGGTCAGACCGATACAGAGGGAGTTGATGATAAAGCACAGCATGGAGGCATTGCTGATGGCGGCCAGGCCGATCTCGCCCACAATTTTCCCTACCACCAGCATATCCACCACATTGTAGAGGGCCTGCAGCAGGTTGGCCAGAAACAGTGGGAAGGCAAACCGAATCAGTTTTTTCGGCACGTTCCCGGTCAATAAATCTTGTTCTTGGATCATGTAATATCTTCCTTTCAAAACGAAAGAGGGCAGCACAATGCTGTGCGCCCTCTGCTCCATCGCCCCCGAAATGGGCATAACAAAAGGCCGCAGACAAAACATCGTCCGCGGCCCCAAATAAACTATCTTGCCCTGTCAGTCTGCAAAAAGGGTACAACAACCTAAGGCAGTGATTTTCTGCCCTGGCTTCCCGTTTTTACAACTTGACAGTCCGAAAAGGCTCCGCACAATGTTTTGTGGTATCCATTTGTACGGAGCCGAAATCAATGCAGAATTTTCCGAACAACATCGTGCTCACCTCACTTTGCTATTATAAATACTATACCATGTGCCGCTGCCTGTCAATGTCTGTATAGCGGCCTGCCATTGATGGGTTGGAGTGGTGACACACCAACATCCGTCATGCCAGTGACAACTACCCGATTCGTCCGCAGTGCCGATAATGGCATGCATAGAACAGGTGCAAAAATCGCTGGTAATCCAGTGTGGAAATTGTCATATGGGATACATCAATAGAAAATATTCTCATATTTCTTATCTTTTTTAGCGGAAGGTCTTCTTTGTCGATTGCTTGATAAAAATTACTATGCTTGATGTACTTTTTTAAGAGTTCGATTTGTCCTCTTTACCATGAGAGTTAACCTTTAGTAACGAATAGGAATATTTGAATTATCAATTATAATTTCTTTTTTATATCCTTGATCATGGAGATATCTTTCCAATCCCACTTTAGCAAGTTCATGATCCATCATTGGCGCAAGAGTGATTTTTTTAATAACACCTTCTTTTTCGAAACGAACATCACAATGTGGAGTAATCACACCTTGACGAATTGAATAATTCACTTGTGGCGTATTACTACTGTGTTTTTGCTGGGCTGCAGGCATTTTTATGACAAATCGATACTCTTTTTCTCCTGAAAAGGAACCATCCTTAAAAAATAATCTGTAGTTTTGAATATACGAAAGTAGCTCGCCATAATGTATATCTGTTGTTATACCTCTCTCTTGTATGTCAGTTATCTTTTCAAGGGCTCTACTCAACTTTTGATCAATATCTAATATTATTCTTTTTAGTAACTCAATTTTTTCCCTATCTGTATAGATTATTGGTCCAAAGTATATATTGACTTTTTCATCAGTAATATTTGAAAATGAATTGATTATATCCTTTACTGAAATACCTATGTTATAGCCTTGATAATTGCCACCTTTAACATAGTAATTCCACATATTTAACAAATCATTATCAAGTGAGGTGCAGAAAACATAATAACGCATCTCATACATACGTAATCCCTTAAAACCAACATCCGGTTTCTCTTGAATTAACTCAGAATACTGATATCCATGATCTAAATACTCCTGTATCAATCCACTCATATAATCATCATGTAAACTATCTTTTATTTCTTCAAAAGCCTGTTTCAAAGGGATATGTATATGAGTATATTCGGATTTATCATTTAAAAACTGACAGTCCGTAAAACGGAGATGAGTTGATTGCAATATTGACATCAATGCTTCGGGAGAAGTATAGTGAAATACCACTCTGTTATTAACTCTACTCTTTTTTTCTTTTGCGGGGTTAAAACAATGTATTTTTGTACTCAACCATCTCTCTCCCATTTTTCGTTTTCCCTTTCATTGTAAAATACGTACTTGCTATGTTTTTAATTATATACGCCATTTTGAATGTTGTCAGTAAGAATTTATATGGTTCTCGTTAAAGCAACACATAATTCCAGACATTTTATTAAAGTAGATTAACAGAAAAATTCGGCTATCCAGTGCAAAAATTTGTTTTGAAACGATGAATCACCGGACAAATATGAGCACGGAAAATCGGGCAGAGTCCGTTCCTTTCCGATATGCTGAATCCAGAAGGACGGTGTGACCAATGGATTGGGTAACAAGCATTCATCAGGCGATCCAGTATATCGAGGAACATCTCCGGGAGGAGCTGACCATCCGGGAGATCGCACAGCGGGCGGCTCTGTCCCCCTTCTACTTTCAGAAGGGCTTCGCCATGCTGTGCAGCATGACGGTGGGCGACTACATCCGCCAGCGCCGGCTCTCCGCCGCCGGGCTGGAGGTCCTCACGACGGACCGGAAGATCATCGACATCGCGCTGGAGTTCGGCTACGATTCGCCGGACAGCTTCACCAAAGCTTTTGCCCGTTTCCATGGTCTTACACCCGCCGCACTGCGAAAAAGCGGAGGCGCGGTTCGTTCTTTTGCTCCGCTTCGGATCAAAGTGACATTGGAAGGTGGTCAAAACATGGATTGCAAGATTATGAAAAAAGAGGCGTTTACGGTGCTCTGCCGGGCAAAGACCTTCAAGTATGAGGACGCGGCGGCCCAGGTCCCCCAGTTCTGGGCAGAGCACTTCGGTACAGGCGACGGCAAGGTGGTGTGCGGCATGTATGGCATCAACTTGGACGAGAGCATGGGCGGCAATGAGTTTGAATATCTCATCGCCGACAATTATGATCCTGCCAAGGAGATCCCTGACGGCTTCACTACCCGCACCATCCCGGCTCACACCTGGGCGGTATTCCCCTGCACCGGTCGGATGCCCCAGGCGCTCCAGGGCCTAAACCAGCAGATTTTCTCCCAGTGGCTGCCCACAAACCCGGACTACAAGATCGCAGCCGGCATCAATGTGGAGCTGTACAGCGACGCCAGCAAGTTTGAGGACGGCACCCAGGATCAGGACTACTACTGTGAGATTTGGATCCCGGTGGAAAAAAAGTAAAATACTTTTGTCTACCAGCCACCCGGAATTCCGGGTGGCTGGTTTCTTTTCTATCAGTTAGCGTTTTTTCAGCATTCTTTGTGTCGATACTTCCTCTGCGCTTGTCTTCATCATGTTTGTGCCCTATAATAAGAGCAATATTACAAGGGATCTACAAAGAGGGGGCAAGCACATTGGCCAAGCTCAAAGATATAGATAAGGCTCTTGCGCTATTATTAGTAGAAAAAGCTCAGAAAAAGCAAGGAAATTCCACATACAAAGAAATAGCTCAGCGATCGTTTGGGATACACGGTCAATCCTCATTATGGCCTTAGCGCACCATTGTGTGCGGTATCAACCCTTTGTTATGAACTTGGGCTACCCTTGCTTTCTGCCCGCGTTGTACGTTCGGGATCCACTAATCTTCAAACCGTTGGAGACGGTTTTTACTCCCTTGCGTGTGAACTGAAACCAGAATACAAAAATATGGATTCAGTTTCCGCTTGGAAAACTGAAATAAAGCTGATCCGCGAGTGTACTAATTGGTCAAAATTACTGGATTACTTGTCTGGACATAATTCAACGAAATCTTCAGTAAAGTCGCCGGACAAAATGAATGGCAACCCATTTGCTGCTTGGATGTCTGAGAATACGACATTATCCGAAAATTCCATAAGCAAGTATTCAGGTGTGATTGGAACTATTTCAAAAGAAATGTATCGGAAGGGAACTATTTCTAAGCCATTTGAAAATATGTCGCTTTTTGAGCTGGATATTGCAATTGCACATACACTGAATGATTCCGATTTTATATCAAAAAATATACGTGGAAATCACATGTACAGCAATGCGCTCAAACAATATAGATACTTCATTAGTTTAGTTACAGATGAAATTGGAGATAACGCCTATATTGAAAGCATAGTTCGGGACAAGCAGATACCGGAAACAGAAAGAAAAGCGATCATCCAATCACGAGTCGGACAAGGTATGTTTCGGAAGGCACTTTTTGATAAATACCATGGACGCTGTATCGTTACTGGTATAGACCATCCCAAATTACTTGTTGCAAGCCATATAAAGCCCTGGGCAGTTAGCTCAAATACAGAACGATTGAGTGCAGACAATGGATTACTTCTAAGTGCTACATATGATCGTTTATTTGATAGTGGCCTTATCACTTTTGATAGACATGGAAAAATCTATCTATCGTCACTCATTGGCATTGAAAATATCAAGCGCCTCGGGCTGTCCAACAATATGTGCTTCAATCTTATGATCAACATAAATATGGGAGAGTATTTGGACTACCATAATGATGTTTTATTTGTAAGATAGGTCAGGTTTTTGAAGGTAAATTAAGATTAAGACAAGAACCGCAATTTTGAGACAATGGGCATCAAAATTGCGGTTCTTTCTTGAGATATGGTTTTGAAATCTGGTTTGGTTGGTCATAAAAATCAATCCATATCATGGCTCCTACAAATGAAAATTGCCTTCCGGGTTTGAAGATCAGAACTTGTGACATAGCAGAGTCGCTATTACCCAAGTATCTTTTGAATCATTTCAAAGTGCTTGGCCACTGTGTGCCGGGTCACCTTAGCCCCCTTGGCGATGGTGCTGTAATTCGTCTCGTCGGGGTAAATTTTCATATACTCCCAGATCTGCCGTTGCTTCTTGGTGAGTTTCTCAGGTGATGGGATCCCTCGCAGCCGATCCAGGATTGCCTTCCGCTCGGCGTTCAACTGCTGGATGAGCACTTTCAGTTTCTCCTCACATTCCTCACGGGTATGGGCGTAGACACATTTGGAGTGCTTCGTGCCGTCCGGCCAGGTGGGCGAGTAGCGGCCCTCGAAGAGGTGGTCGTTGATCTCAGTAATGCAGCCGGTCCCAGGCTTTCGGGTGCGCCGCATGACCGGTTGGAAGTCAGTGAGCGGATTTGCCTCAGCAGAGTCCTCCGCCACCTCATTGCCCAGGCCTCGGTCGATCTTGGCGGCAGCTTCACTCAACATGTCGCTGGTGATGTGGGTGTAAATGTCCAGGGTGGTAGCCGCCGATACATGCCCCAGCATGGCGGAAAGGGTCTTGATGTCCATACCATTTTCCAATGCCATGGTGGCAAAGGTGTGGCGCAGATCGTGAAATCTGATTTGCTTGCACCCGGCCCGCTCCAGAATGATATGGAGCCGCCGGAGCATGGAGCCGGGTGTGAGCGGCATATCCAAATTTTTCGGAGAGGGGAACAACCACCTGGATTTTGCTGTCTTTCGGTATTCCCGGAACACCTCCACCACAGCAGGCGGCAGCACTAATTTGCGGATAGAGGCTTTTGTCTTTGGGGCACTCAACTGCATCTTTCCATTTACCTCATAGACCTGTTTGGTCACGGACAGCGTTCCAGTTTCCAGATCCAGATCGGACCACTGGAGGGCCAGCAGTTCTCCTCGGCGAAGACCAGTGGATAAGTCCAGCAGGAACAGTTCAAAGTAGCCATCCGCCTTGGCCTGAATGAGAAATCGCTGGAGTTCCTGGCGTGACAGCACCTGCATCTCCGGGCTCCGCTTGGGCGGTAGCTTACAGCCTACCGCAGGATTGGTCCGGATCAGGTTCTCTTGCACCGCCTGATCCAGCGCTGCCCGACATTTGGCGTGACACATTCGCACCATCCGATCGGACAGGCCTTTCCCAAATTGTTCTGTGCGGACGAGCCGTCCCTCCTTTTTCAGGTGAGCGTAGAATTGCTGGAGGTCCTTCTGGGTTAACTGACACAGCGGAATCTTGCCCAGCTGCGGGATGATATGCTGATAGATGGTGCTCTCATAAGTGTTCTGCGTGGCGGGGCGGAGACCGGACTTGATGTAAGTTTGATACCAGAAGTCCATCCACTCCCCGAAGGGCATATCAGCACAGATCTTCTCGGACTTAGTGCAGCCCACTGTTTCCATCAGCTTTGTCAGCTTTTCCTGACACTCGTGCTTGGTCTTGGCCAGCACATTCTTCGTTTTGGGAAGGCCCTTGTCGTCATAGCCCACCACGGCTCGGCCTTCCCAGCGGCCATCCTTGCGCTGCCTTATGGTGCCGGTTCCGCTTTTTCGTTTCCTTGCCATGGGTTCAACTCCTCTCCCAATAGATTTTTCAGAAAGCCGCCCACTACATCGCTGGCGGCTCTCTGCATATCCGGCGTCACATGAGTGTAGGTATCCAGCGTGAACGATGCGTTGGTGTGTCCAAGGATGCCGGAGAGAGTCTTGGCATCCACACCACTGGCCAGGGCGTGGGTGGCGAAGGTGTGGCGTAAATCATGGAACCTGATGTGAGGCAGTCCCGCCTCTTTCAGCAGTACCTTCATCCAGTAGTAAGCGGCACTGGGACGCACCGGTTTCTCCGGAGCCAGTGGTTCCGGGAAGATCCACTGACTGATTGCGTGCTTTTTCCTCTCCTTTAATCGCTGGACAGTACTGGGGGGCAGACGGATGGTGCGTCTGCCCCTCTCAGTCTTGGTCTCGCCGATCTCCATTTCACCCCGCTTAGGTACATTCACCGAGCGGAGAATTTTCAGCGTCCCTGCGTTTTCATCGAAGTCTCTCCACATGAGACCGCAGATCTCACCTCGACGAAGGCCGGTGGTCAACTCCGTGTAGAAGAAGTCCCGCCAGATTTCGTTCTTGTCCACTGCCGCCAGGAAAGCATCCATCTGCTCTCGGTCGAGAACCTGCTTTGGTTTGTAGTTGCTCTTGGGCAGCTTGACGCCGTCCGTTGGATTATAGGGGACGATGTGATCCCGTTCCGCATCCTTGAGGCAGCGGTGGAGCATGGCGTGGATGCGGAGCACCATGCTGTCCGACAGTTCGTGCCCATACTCCGGGTGATCGTGGACGCGCCCCTCTTTCTTCAGCTTCCGGTACAGCTTTTGAATGTCCAGCCGTGTGACCCGTGAGACAATCTTGCCGCCCAGATAGGGCTTCACATAGCACCGGATGTACTGCTCGTAGCTGCGCAGGGTGTTGGGCCGCAGGGTGATGGCACCGTATTCCTCCATCCAGCGGTCCAGCCATTCGCCTAAGGTCATGCGGCTGTCCTCAGTGAGCTGTGCGTCCTGATAGATATCCATGTCACGGTGGAGTTTGGCCAACAGTTCTTTCTGGGTTTTGGCCAGCACATATCGGAAGATGGGCTCGCCGTTTTCCTTGTGTCCCACCACAATGCGGCCTTCCCAGCGGCCATCCTCCCGTTTGCGCACCATGCCGTCCCCCGATGGTCTTCTCTTTGCCATGTTGTTTCACCTCCAATCGGTCCGTTTCATTCGTCGTGCGGTTACTGTGTAGCCTATTTCACAGGAGGATACTTGTAAGGCTCCGCCACATACTGGTAGAGCACTGCACCGCAGCGGCGGCAGATCAGATACCGCAGTCGGTTGCCCAGCATTCCGTGTTTCTTGAATGTGACCAGCGCTTCGCCGTGCTGCCAGCCAAAACCGATGTCCTCGCACCCACAGTATTGGCACCGCTGAATGGGAAGCCGATTTGTCATCTCGATCACTCCTCCTGTTCCATTCTGCGGCAGATGCGTTCTGTCTCATCCTCATCGAAGGAGTACAGGCCGTCTGCCTCCAGTTCTTTGCTCAGTCCCCAGGCCAGTTTGAACCCAGCAGTGAAGCTGGCAAGGGAGATTTCCTCTCGCAACAGATTCTGCGTGTCAACCAGATGCATGAGTCTGCGGCGCTGCATCTTGTCCAGGTAGTCCCGCACTTCCTGGCGGGTGTTCTCGATGTCCTCTTCCAACTCTGAGACATCCGGTTCCCGGAAGAACCGCTGGTGCAGTGCTCTCATGTAGTCGTTCATGTGCGTCGCCTCCTTTTCAGCAACACACAATACCCGAACCTCTTTGCAATATCCAGCCCTTATTTGAAACTTTTTCAGAAAGATTTTGCGACTGCGAAGAGGTTTTTATCTTTGTTTTGGTATGTCAGATTTTAATACGCCTACATCCCGCCCATGGTCATGCCGCCCATGGTCTGCTCCTCCTCATGGTCATCCGGCTTGTGGCCCATGGCGATCTTTTTCTGGCGGATCTTCTGGAGCAGTTTACGGTCCGCTCTTTGACTGCCCGGCGGGCAAGGCGGAATGGAGTTGTCCTGAAAAATCCGGCCCATGTGGTGGAGCAGCCTGGTAGCAGAGAGGAGCACATTGGGACTGCGGTTGTCATTGATGTGATCCAGGAAGAACTGGGCATACTCGTTTCCTTGTAATGCAGATTCCCAGAACCAGCGGTACGCCTGCTCCCTGTCTTGGGTCACATCCTCGCCGGTGAGGTACAGCTTGCCCAGGGTGTACTGCGCATACTGGTTGCCCGCCTGCGCGGCATCGGTCAGATACTCCACCGCTCTGGCTGCATTTTTCGAGACATCCTTTCCCTCCAGATACAGTTTCCCCAGCCGGTAGGCGGCCCAGAGATTGCCCTGCTCCGCCGCTTTCTCATACCAGGACACCGCCTCCTCCATCTGCTTTTGACTTTGCAGCAGCTTACCAAGGGCGTACTGTGAGAAGTCATGACCCGCTTCGGCGGCACGGCGGAACCACAGCTCCGCCTGTTCGTCGTCCGGCAGCACACCCATACCATCCCGCCAGCATTTGCCCAGCTGGTGAGCTGCCACGGTGAAGCCGGTGTCCCAGAGCTGCTCCAGTATCCGCACCTGTTCCGCTTTTTCTTCCTCTGTGTTTTCATATACCGACAGGATTTCTTTCGCGTTTTGGTAGGCCTCTGCCATCTCCCAGCGGGAGGACCAGGCGTAGTACACCTCCTCCTGGTCCTCATCCACTTCGTCTTTCATGGCCGTATCTTCGAAGGTGAAGGTCCCCAAGTGCAGTTCCTCTGCCTCCCGGATGACCATATTCTTGATGGCTTTGAATTCCGGTTGCTTAGACAGTGGCTTGTGTTCTCTTGGCGTGTCTTTGTAATACCGCTCCAGCTCATCCCGCAGCCGGTTCCAGTGCTCGTAGCACTCCGCCACCTCCGGGAGTCTGGCCAGCTCATCCACGATGGCATCCACCTGGGCCTTCACCGGCTTTTTGAGATAGCCGTACACCTTCTTGCCCTTGACCTCAGATAACATTTCGGCCAGCGTTTCCATCTGACTGGCGATGACAGGACTGTCGCAGAGTCCAGACTTCATCTCCTGGATGAGACGGCCCATAGCTTCCATAGCCGCGTCCCGTACCTGCTGATAGGACAGATCCTTCTCCTGATAGATGGACAACAGCTCGTCTTGGAAAATATCGTTGGACAGCTGGGAGCGCATCTGCTCGATGCCTTTCTCAGTCAGATAGCCCTGCTTGGGATCGGCAGACCAGGCCATCATGTGGATGTGTGGGTGGTGCTTTTCATCGTGGAAGGCGGCGCACCAACGAAAGCTGCCGGGCGGAATTTTCATCGCTGTCGCCAGTTCTGTTTGATGGGCCAGCAGCAATCTACGCCAGCTCTCACCGTTTTCGTAGCCCAGCCGTGCGGCATCCTCTCGCTTCAGCGAGTAGATGAAGGTCCACACCGGACCGGCGTGTGCATTGATCTCCTCCATGGTTTGCTCCAGATCAGCAGCACCGTCAGCGGAGAACAGCCCGTGAGAGCGGGGACGCTCGGCCATGTACTCCAGGTATCCGCTGCCCTCATGGGAGGGATATTGAGCATCCATGAGCTCCACACCCTCCCGAGTGGCGATGTACTCAGCATAGTGTCCGCCGCCGTTTCCCGGCTTGATGTAGCCGGACTTTTGGATAAGACCCTTCATTCCTCAATCCTCTTCTGAAACCGAAACGCATCCTGGAAGTCAATTTCCCCGTTTGTCTCTTTCACATTTTTCACGCAGCGCACCCGAAGTTTTTGCAGCGTATCCAGGCTGACATTGATATCGCTGGCAAACAGATTTGCCAGCAGATCCTGGTCCACTGCTTGCTTGAAGAGCAGATGCCCCATGCGTTTTCCAAAGGCACCCAGCTTTCCCTCCAGCACATCAGAGAGGATACGAGGCAGATATTCCTCCGCGTGTTCCGTGTCCAGGTAGCCGGAATAGAACTGGATCGCCTTTTCGATGTACTCGTTTTTGGTAGAGCAATTGTCCGCCTGGTAGTGATGTTCCACATTGGCCCAGGCCGATTCACTCAGCCACACCGAGTGTTTCTTCTTCAACTCTTTCATCGCCAAAATCGCCTCCTTTTCTCATCAGCGCCGCCTGAAATCCCACAACAGCGGGGATTCAGGCGATTTTTTACAAGAACAGCGCCAATCTCAAAGCCTACTGGCCGAAACAGCGCCAACTTCAAATCCCCGAAACCGCCCGCACTGCGGGCGGATGTGACTGCCCGGGCGCACAAAAGCGCCAGGGGTTTCTCCTGCTCTTCGTCCCTCCGTGGCCTCCGTCCCAAAGCCTGGCCCGAAATCGGGCCAAATCCGCTCCAAATCCCTCGATGGGGCAGGGACTCTACCCTGCCCGCAAGGAGGGCACACAGCGCCTCACAGGCCGCTGCAAAGGGGGATCCCTCTGCCGCAGGGGATAGCGCACTGAGGCTGGAAAATCCGGAAGTATTCCGCTGGGCCGGACACCAGATGCTGGCGCATCATCTCGCCGCATTGAAGCAGTCGGTACACAGTAATTTGATTGCAGAATTCAAATTCTGCACAGCGCTCTTTCGCAAATGCTCTCTGCTCATCCGTGAGGTTGCCGCGGTTCTCATCGCAGAGGAACAGTGCCACAGCATCTTCGTCGATGGGCTCACTATGACTGGCGTTCCACTTGTTGATGATGTACTTTCGCTTGTCCACCATAGCCATGGCGCACAGATTGGGATCTTCTTGTATGATACGGCCCAGTTCCTGCATCAGCATCCGGATGCACACTCCTTTCTCTCCAGCGCGGCCAGGCGCTGCTTTGCCTTGTGCTGTTCCAGTGCCAGGTCGGCCATATCCATCTGCCGCTCATAGTACTGATCGATGGCCAACTGGATAGGCAGGATATGATAGAGCAGACGGCCGTTGCGCTTGCGACCATCTTTGGTGGTAACGGTCGTGCGCTCGGTGCGGATGAGCGACCGCTCCTCCAGTTCCGCCACATACTTGCGTACCGTGGTCACGCACATGCCCACGCCCTCGCCGATCTCCCGGTAGCTGAGCAGGCACTGATAGGTCTTGCGATCCTCCCGGCGGAGCAGGAAACTGTACACCGAGATTGCGCCGCGGGACAGCCCCAGATCGTAGATCTCGTTGGGCAGTGGGAAATAGTTTTTGATGGGATCCCGCTTGGTCCAGCTCTGCTTTCTCATTTCGCACCTCCGGACTGTTCTTCCACCCACCGAATGAACTTTTCTTTCGGTACCACCATGCGGCTGCCCACACGGAGTGTCGGGAAACCGGGTTCGTGCATTACCTCGTAGGCGGTGGAGATGGACACGCCCAGCACCTGTGCCACCAGTTTTGCATTGAGAAACAGCGGCAGGTCGCCGTAGCTTTTACAGACTGACATCTTCATTTCAATACCTCCGATCATTTTCAAATACAGAGAAAAATTGTTCTTGCGTTTCGGAGGTCTCTCTGATAAACTGAACACAGATTGGGCTGTGTTTTCCGAAACGCAGCGGGCCGTTGAACTGTTGCAGCAGTTCAGCGGTCTTTTTTTACGGTGACTGTCTTTTGCCTGTGTTTGGCCATCACCATACCTGTTCCAGCCCTGCGGCCTTGTTTGACACGCACGGCGTTTGCTTCCCCTTGGTATGCTCGGCTGCTTCGCCCACAACAGCGTCATGGCAATACTTCTCCGGGGAGTATCATCTCTGGTGATGGGTATTCTGTTTTCAAGGTGCAGTACCAGGAGGACAACGAAAGTTTCCATTGACAAATTGTCTTCCCAGTGTTAGACTGATAATAAATTCAATTAGACAGTCATCGTTGTGGGAGTATCTTAACACACCAAAATATATTTGTCAAGTCTATCGAAACTCTAATTTAGTATTAGTCTATTTTTGAGGAGCCGACTATGTGGTATGTGAAAATGTATTTCTCTGAAAAACGGGAGCTTTTTCAGTGTGACGCCTCTGGCATACAGGGAGTACCGTCCGTTGATCGGGAGTTTCCATTCCTGGAGAGCCTGCTTACCTTTCTGGAGATGGATTGTGGGGAACTGACACCCATTCTCCAGCGGATTGCAGATCGTTGGGGTCGGCTGATTGCAGAGTTTGACCGGGATGCCGGTACAGAGGCCATGGTGGAACTGGGCCAGCTGAAAAGTCGTCATATCTATCTGGAGCTTCTGTATGTGCGTTGGTATGACCGTTTCTCCAGAATGGGGATCTATGGTGACTGGGGCAGCGCGGAGGATGAGCAGATGTTGGCGGAACTGCGAAATCTCCCGGAGCAGCTTCTCCTCTATCAGAAGCAGGTGCAGCGATTCTTTGATTTGGTTCTGGATGTGGACAGCGCAGGGCGCGACCCACAGCAGCAGGCAGCTAAGAATTATCTTCACGATAGTCCGAGGGATCCCAGCCTGTTTCGCTTCCGCCCCATTCCACTCAGCTTTGAGCCAGTGGAACCGGGGCGGTGTTCGCCGGTTTTGTACTCCGCCAGCATTCCGGACATGATCGACTATTCTCTGCGCAGTTGTGTGGAGAGGGGCATTACGGTGCGGCGCTGCAAGAACTGCGGCCGCTACTTCCCCCAGACCGGACGGGTCAGCGCGGAGTACTGTGAGCGTCCGGTGCCCAGAGGACAGCAGACCTGCCGTGAGGCTGGCGCCTTCCAGCAGTGGACAAAGAAGCAGTCTGACGATCCGGTATTTAAGGCCTACCGCAAGGAGTATAAGAAGCGCTTTGCCTGGATCAAAGCCGGGCGCATCTCCGATACGGATTTCTACGCCTGGAGTGAGCAGGCCAGAGAAATGAAAAAGAAATGTGACCGCGATGTCATTACCTTGGAGGAATATGTGGAGTGGCTGAAGAACTCCTGAACCACCGACAAGAAAAAGAATAAGGGATCGGCTTTCGTCAAGCCGGTCCCTTATTCTTTGTATAGGCGATGTAGATTTTGTACTACTTACGGGTTTCCATTGCACTTATGGCTCTGTATCATAGGGCCAGGTGTTGATGCCGCCGAATTCGTAGATGTTGGTGTAGCCCAGGTCTGCCAGCGCGGCGGAGGCGGTCTTGCTGCGATTTCCGCTGCGGCAGTAGACCAGCACTGTGGAATCCTTCTCTGGGATCACCTGTGCGGCGGTAGTATCATCAATGGTGCCCACCGGCAGCAGCACGGCGCCAGGGATGTGGCCGCTGTCGTATTCGTCCTGTTCCCGCACATCCAGGATGATGACCTCCTGGCTGTCCATCATCGCTTTGGCCTCTTCCTGGGTGATCTGCTGGTAGCCGGCGGCGGCATTCCCACCGCATCCGGCCAACAGCAGTAGCGAAAGCAGCAAAGGTAAGATTCGCTTCATTTCAGTTCCTCCAGAAGTCCGGCAGCAAAGGCCTTGTGGCCCTGCTCCGTGAAGTGTACGCCGTCATAGGACAGTGGGATATCCCATTTCCCAGCGTCGGCAAAGCGGATGCCCATTCGCTCCGCCAGGGTTTGACAGAGCCGGGCAAAAGTGCGGGAGTCATCAATGAGCTGCGGACTGGGCACCCACTCGCCCAGAGCCATCGGCGGCGGAGCGATTAGCAGGACCTTGCTTCGGTCTAACGGGACAGCGGCGAGAAATCGCCCCAATCTCTCAGCCGCCTGCTCCGGGCTGCAGCCCTGGAGCAGGTCGTTGGTCCCCAGCATGACGATCAGCAGATCTGTGTCAGCAGGGAAGTCGGGATCTGCAGACGGAATCTCCCGGCCATTCTGGCCCATGTTATAGAGCGTCCAGCCGGTCTCTGTAGCCAGGATGTCCACCCACCGGCAGTCCGCGTCGTAGCGTCCACCGAAATAGCCCCGTGGGTCGTAGCCGTAGGTGTTGGAGTCGCCAAAGCAGATGACGTTCATCGTCCATTTTTCCTTTCCCTGCAGATGATATGTTTTAGATAGTTTGGATGTGTTTTATTCAGTATCCAAGGTCACTTGATGGTTTTTAGTTTTCTCAGAATTACTTCATCTGCTGGGCAGAAATCATATCCGTCGATTTCATCTACTTTGATCCAGCGGATATCATTATGCTCCAGCTTTTGGGGAGTCCCTTCGCGAATAGACGCATTAAACAAGGTCAGATGGACAGTCAGATCTGGATACTCGTGGACCACATCCATGAATACATTTCCCACATCCAGTTTGATAGCAAGTTCCTCTTGGCACTCGCGGATGAGCGCTTGCTCTTTTGTTTCATCTGGCTCCACCTTGCCGCCCACAAATTCCCATAGCAGCCCTCGAGCTTTATTAGCCGGGCGCTGGCAAATCATGAATTTGTTCTGATCCCAGATCAGAGCTGCAACTACTTCAACCATTCGCTTCACCTATTCCGTTATCAAGCAGGCACCCATATAACCCTGCGGATTTTCAGCACTTACATATTCAGTATATCTATATTCATAATGCTGGACAAGCATTTTTTCCTATTTACTTTTTCGGGTAGATTTAGTTATCACTAAATCTACCCGAAAATTTATTGTAATTTGAGAGTAACTAATGAATTAATCGGGAAACAAATATTTATAATCAAAAAATTGCATTCTTGAACGACGGGTGGTATAATCAAAAAATAGTATAAAAGCAAGAAAAGCGTTGAGATTCAGGAGGCAATTATGGTAATTTCGCCCATATATATCACAATAGGTCGGATGTTTGAGCAAAATTTCCTTTTTGAGGTTCCAAAATACCAGCGGTATTATGCTTGGGAGTCCGAACAGGTTAGCGATTTTATAAAGGATTTGGATGGAATTTTAGCTGATTCTGAAAAAGATCATTTCTTTGGAGGAATTGTTTGTGTCTCCAAAAAGGTTGATGGATCTACCCGCCAACAAAAAGAATTAATTGATGGTCAGCAGCGTCTTACCACCTCAATCCTTCTTATAATTAGCATCATTAGAAAGTACGAAGAATTGTTATCCAGTGGAACATTATCAAAAGATGATGTGGAGATTATAAAATCTCGTATAGCAAAGCTTGAGGAAAAATATATTAATTATAACGACGAAATCAATCGTAAACCCTTAACTGTACACAAACTTGTGTTATCACTGGCGGATAAAGATTTTTTTGAAGGAATTCTCAACAATAGAGTTGTAACACCAACCAGAGATTCTCACGATAAAATTAAGAAAGCGAATCAGCTTTTGGGGAATTTTGTAAAAGAAAAGCTTGATCAATGTGCAGTCGATACAGAAAAAATCGATATGCTTGCTAAAATTGAACATGCACTACAATCTAACTGTACTGTAATATTTATGGACTGCGATTCCAGAGATTCGGCATATAAACTCTTTCAAGTTTTAAATGATCGTGGCGCAGGTTTAAATGAAGGGGATTTGTTAAAGTCAAAAACTTTGGAAGTTCTCGAACATTTCCCTGAAGAACAAGAACAGGTGCAAAAATGTTGGGATGAGATATTAGAAGAGGAGCCCTCAAAGGTTGAAAGTTTTTTGCGAACTTATTACGCTTCTTGCTGTGGAAAGCGTGCCGGGAGAGCATCGCTGTATGATGACTTTTTAGCGGCATTTTTTCCGGGACCGTTTGATGGTGTGCTACCGCAGTCAAAAGATGAAGCCAACGGGTTATTGACTAAAGTACAAGACCTTCTTGCTGAAATTCGGATTTACAGAAAAATTACTGCGGGAGAATGGCCATATCCCGAAGAACAGTCAGTTACAGGATGGGATAGAAATCGCCTTCAAGTTTTGGTAACATTTCTGTCATATGATATCACATTACCTCTTTTATTGGCTGCCACAAAATTAAAACAGAAAAAATACGCCGACTTAGTTCACATGCTTGAAAAGTTTATGTTTAGATATAAAACGATTTGCAATAACCCCCACCAAGTGTTAAGTGAACTGTATAACAAGGAAGCAAAAAAGATTCGGCATGATCCTCAAAATTATTCACTGTCAGGTTTATCGAGTACACTAAAAAAAATGCTTGAAGAAAAGGCAAACGATGAAAGGTTTAAAGTAGGACTTAAAGATCTCACATATCAACCGTCTGGCGGAAATAAATCTTTAAGGTATTTCTTTAGCACTTTATGCGATTATAACAGATGGCATGAAGAAGGAGAAAACGGGAAGCCATATGCAAATAAAGAGCACATAATTAACTATGATAATGTAACGATTGAGCATATCGATTCTCAACATGCACAAGGCGGGAATACTCTTCCACAAGACAGCATAAACAAATTAAAAAACCTTACAATCCTTTCAAGAGAGGATAATGGTAGTAGAGTTGGCAACAAACCATTTGCAGAGAAAAAAGAAACATATGAGAAGTCCTGTTATAAAATTAATCAAAATTTGGCCAAGCATGATACATGGCAACTTCCCGACGCAGATGATTGGGAAAACTATTTAATCACTTTTGGATGCAAAATTTTTGTTGTCAAATAAAAAGAAACCGCCGCAAAGGAAGGGGCGCCCCGCATAAGGACAACAACAAAATTACCGTTCAGAGTATAATTAAGGTGCAGCAATCAACTAAGGTTGCTGCACCTTAACAATATCTCCATAGGTGACAAAAAAGAATTTTTTCAGTTCTATACTTGACAAATCATATAAAATATGTAAAATTAAAGGACAAGTGAAAAGTGAGGTGTTTGCTTTGAGAATGATCCGCAGAAACGAAAGCCTTGAGCGTATGCTTGTTTGGGCAATTAATAAGGCCGTTACCGATGATATTCCCCTGTTGTTCAGTGAGCATCCTTTGGACACACACAATTTTTTAGGGCATTTTCGTGGGGACTGTATCAATACAAATCTTCGGTTGGGAATTGCCCTCGAAAGTGTTACAATACTTCCTTTTCAACGCAGCGGTTATGCTGGCCGCCTAGTAATTGATCGCACGAATAAAATTAGTTACTCCATTACTACAGAGCAAAATTTACGTTCAATCCCCAAGAAGAAAGGACGAAGAACACCTCACTTCTTACAGACGCTACTGGGTGTTGAAAATGCAGGCTACGAGAGTGAGTGTAAACAGCTTTGTTTTATGCCGATGAATCTTTTTGACACGGAAACGCTTCAAAAAGATTTTGAAGCAATTGTCGCAAACCTTTTTAGTCCTGATGAGGGATATGTCCATTATATCATAACCTATACTCCTAGCAAATCTGGATTGTTGGATGTTCAACTGCTTTTCCTTGATAAAGATTTTGATGTGATTGACTCTGAATGCTTAAATGGATTTATCGCCCCCGATTATGCTGAATTGACAGACTCTCGTAGTGTTCCTGACACATCAAATGCGGTCCCAGAGCCTAATGTACGGTCTTTGATCGGATTGAAGCCCGGACTTCGTCCAACTCTGCCTGATGAGGAAGATGAAGCCTAAACATATTTGAACAGGAGCCGAGTCTATATGAACCACAAAGCATTCAGAGGAGAGCAACTAAAAAAAGCCCGACTACTTCGAGGGTTGACCTTAACCGAACTCGCTGGACGGACTGGTATCAGTAAACAATCTCTCTCCCTCTATGAGAATAATGGCAATCGCCCAGAGTATGAGCGTGGAATGAAAATTGCAGACACATTAAATGTCCCCTATGAATTCTTCCTTCAGGAAGATAGCTATTTAGCCTCAACAGATGCAATTTACTTTCGTTCATTAGTGAGTGCGACAAAAATGAGTCGCACCGTACAAAGCCTAAAACTTGAATATGTAGCAAAGATTTATGAGGTTCTTGCAGAATATGTTAACTTTCCAGTGCTGCATCTTCCAAAAGTTGAGTTTTGGGGAAATGACAACGAATTTGATGAGCAAGGAAGTGCTGCGGAACTAAAAGAAATTGAACGGATTGCGATGCAGGTCAGAGAATATTGGAATCTGGGTACAGATCCCATTTCTAACCTACAGTTTACGCTGGAAGAAAACGGACTGATAGTGACTGGCTTCGATACAAATGAATCCAAAATTGATGCATTTAGCCAGAGAACACTATTAAAAGGTCAAGATACTCGTCAAGGCGAAATGTTCTTAATTGCAGTAGATCAGGGGACTAAACCCCAAGGACGTATTCGGTTTGATTTGGCGCATGAACTTGCCCATGTGTTACTCCATCCTTGGAGTGAGGGCCTGGATATGATTCCCAAAGATGAGTTTAAGCATCGTGAGGCACAAGCTAATATGTTTGCTGGTGCGTTTTTACTGCCAGCAGAAAGTTTTACAAGAGATGTACAGGCATACCCTACAGATTTAAAATATTATTTGTGGCTAAAGCGAAAGTGGAAAGTTTCCGTGGCCGCCATGGTTTATCGCAGTCGCCAATTAGGGATTATCACCAGCAATCAGCATCAATATATGATGCGGCAAATATCCAAAAATGGATGGCGGAAACAAGAACCAGATGACAAACCTTATTTCTTGAATGAGAACATCTTTCAGGGGGCTCTGGATCTTCTGTTTGAACAGCAGATTCTTACTCCCGCAAGTTTTATGAAATTATTGGCAAGGCGTGGAATCAATTTGTTTCCCACAGATGTTGAAGATGTACTGCATTTGCGGAGTGGAACCTTAGAGATGTCAGAGATCAAACCACAAATCATTCAATTAAAATTCCCCCCACAGACAGATTAGCAGAAAGGACTATCTATGTTAGACCTGGAATATTTGAAACGGTTCCGAGAAATCAAAGATGTTGTGGATATTATCGATGAAATTGAGAAACTTGATTGCCTGAAATATCAGAACGACTGGAATGCAGTAGACAGGTATCTTCAAGACGTGTCTAAAAAGCACATGATTGAAAAAGCTGTTTACAATTCTGTTAATCAGATTATGCCCCAGTCACTCCAACAGTCTGCTGCAAATTGTCGCCAATTCTTGCTGTCGCTCGGAGCGGAGAAAATCACAAAAGAACTTTCCAAACATCTTGGAGGAACCTGATATGTCCACCAACATCTCCAAACAGAAGCGGGATGATCTGCTCTCCAAAATCAAGGCCATCCGCGCCTACATCTCCGCCGCGCCCCAGGACGAGAACACCGGCAGTCTGCTCACCTACCTTTCCGATCTGGAGAAGGATGTGAACGGCAAAAAGTACGGCCTGGTTTTCGAGGAACACCGGGAGACCATCGACGAGGTGCTGGACACCCACACCCCGGTTCTGACAGAGGATCCGGCGCTGCTGATTGACCGGGGCGGGGAGATGAACTTCCTGCTGGAGGGGGACAATCTGGCGGCGCTGCGGTTACTGGAAAAGACCCACTGGGGGCGGATTGACCTGGTCTATATTGATCCGCCGTATAACACGGGGAACAAGGATTTTGTCTATGACGACTGCTTTGTGGACGCTCAGGACACGTTCCGCCACAGCAAATGGCTTTCTTTTATGAGCAAGCGGTTAGAGCTGGCGAAGCATCTGCTGAGCGAGAAAGGCGTTATTTTTATCTCCATTGACGACCGGGAACAGGCGGGGCTGAAACTGCTGTGCGACCGCATTTTTGATGAAGCCTGTTTTGTAGCTGATATTTCGTGGCAACGAACCTATTCAAAGCGCAATGATTCCAAAGGTATTCCTGCTGAAGTTGAACATATTCTGGTCTATTCCCAAAGCATATCATGGATTCCTCAACGACTTCCGAGAACGGCGGAAATGGATGAAAAATACGGGAGTCAAGATGGTGACCCTCGTGAATGGTCATCTGTTACCGTTAATGCGCCCGGAGCGGCAACACACCAGGGCATGGTATATGCCATACAGCATCCTATCACGGGTGAATTTCTGTATCCGCCTACTGGTCGCTGCTGGGGCTTTGGGCAACCGCAAATGTTTGAGTGTATGAGTGAATGGACTGAATATGAGTTAAAACCTCTTGATGATTATGATAAACGGTGTCAAATTTGTGAACAAGCAAAAGGTGTGCCAGAATTTATCAATGCTCTCGTTTTGAGAAAATCACTAGAGGAAGCGCGGCGAGAGGCTGTTCAGCGATATGAACAAGGGTTAAAAAAAGAGCGCCCTTGGCCCTTACTTTATTTTACTGCAAAAGGACGAGGTGGACTCCGTAGAAAACAATATCTCGATACAAGTGCAGGTCGTGTCGCGTCTAACCTTTGGTTACATAGCGAAGTAGGACATACGGGAACTGCCACAAATGAATTATCAAGTATATTTGATGGGCATTCCCCATTTGATACCCCAAAACCTGTTGCCCTCATTGATCGGATTCTGCAAATTGCCTCTAACCCTAACAGTGTTATTCTGGACTTCTTCGCTGGGAGCGGCACTACCGGTCACGCGGTTTTGGCTCACAATGCCGCCCATACCGACAGCCGCCGGAAGTTCATCCTTTGCACCAACAACGAGAACAACATTTGCCGGAATGTAACCTATGAGCGGATCAAGCGGGTGATTGAGCGGGAAGGCTACGCGGCCAGCCTGAAATACTACCGTATCGACTATGTGCCCATCAGCGAACAGCTCTACTACGAGTACGCCAACGAGCTTTTGCGCCACGTCCGGGAGCTGGTGGAGCTGGAGAACGGCGTCAACTTTACAGAGAACGCCGAGATCGCCATTCTGCTGACGGACGAGGAACTGACGGACTTCATCGCCCGTCCAGAGGCATTTGCCAAGTGCCATACCCTGTACCTGGGCCACGACATCCTGCCCACCGGGGAGCAGGAGGAACTGCTGAAGGAGCGGGAGATTTTGGTACATATTATCCCCGATTACTACTACCGTGAATTGGAGGGCTGACTATGCGGCTTGCAAATTTTCAGCTGAACGCCATCGCCGACCTGATGGAGGCCATGTCCGGCCCAGAGCAGGAGATCATTCTGAAAAGCTGTACCGGCAGCGGCAAGACTATCATCCTGACCCACTTCATGGACGAGTACGGAAAGAGCTTTTTTCGTAAGGTCTTTATTTGGCTGACCCCCGGAAAGGGCGACCTGGAGGAACAGAGCAAGGCCAAGATGGACAAGTACATCTACGGTAGCCACACCAAACTGCTGGCAGACGTGATGACCTCCGGCTTTGACGAAAACGACGCCTGCTTCATCAACTGGGAGAAGCTGACAAAAAGGGGCAACAACGCCCTCAAAGACGGAGAGCGCACCAACTTCCTGGAGCATATCCGGAACGCCAAGAACAGCGGTCTGTCCTTCATTGTCATTGTGGACGAGAGCCACCAAAACGATACCGTCAAGGCGGCGGACATTCTCAATTATTTCGCACCGGAGAAGATCATCCGCTGTTCCGCTACACCGAAAAACTATCCCAAAGCCCGCCTGATCGACATCCCCGAGGCGGATGTGATTGCGGAGGAACTCATCAAAAAGATGCTGGTCATCAATGAGGACTTTCCGCAGAATGTCCAAGTGGAGAATCAAATCGCTTTCCTATTGGAGCAGGCGCTGAATAAGCAGCGGGAACTGCACAGTGCGTTTCTCCAAAAGGGCACAAAGGTCAACCCGCTGATAATCGTCCAGATTCCCAACAAGAACGAGGTCATGCAGGACGAGATCGAGCGGTGGTTCGAGGCCCAGGGCATTACCTATGAAAACGGACAGCTGGCGGTCTGGCTGTCCAAGAAGCACCAAAACTTGGAGGACATTGAGCAAAATGACGCTCCGCAGGTTGCCGCCATCATCAAGCAGGCGGTGGCCACCGGCTGGGACTGCCCCCGCGCCCATATCCTGGTGAAACTCCGGGACAACATGAGTGAAACCTTTGAGATACAGACCATTGGCCGTATCCGCCGGATGCCGGAGGCGAAGCACTACGGGAGCGATCTGCTGGACAGCTGCTACCTCTACACGCTGGACGAGAAGTTCACCGAGGGCGTCAAGACAAGCATGGGCAAGGGGGCGCTGGACGCCGCTACCCTGTATCTGAAACCGGAATTCAAGCAGGTCACCCTGGCCAGTGAGCAGAAGTCCGGTCTGGCCCAGCCCCGTGACGCCGCAGCAGCCCTGACAGCAATGGTACAGTATTTTGCCCAGACTTACCACACAGGCGCTTCGTTGTCGGAGAACCGTACCCGGCTGGAGGCGGCAGGGTATCTCTTTTCGGAGGACATCGTGGATTACACCAAGTCTGGCGCTGTGTCCACACTGGACAAAGACAAGATTGCGGACTTGAATGACATCAGCATCCGCACTCCGCTGAACACCCACGTTCATGGCCGGGAGTACCACCACCGTGTGGCAGAGATTGGTTTGAAAGTCGGGTTGGAGTATGCTCAGATCAACACGATTTTCCGCCGCCTGCTGGATAAGAACGTGACATATGTACACAAGCTGCTCTCGCTGGAAACACGGGAGGTCTACGCCTTTGTGCTGAACAATGCCCACCGGCTCAAAAACGATGTTCGGCAAGCGATGGCCATCATGCTGGACCAGCAGATCATCAAGACGCCCAGTATTACCACTGTGGAGTTCCATATCCCGCAGTCCTGCCTGTTTACTTATGATGGAACAGCGAAGTCCCAGGCAGAGATGACAAAGAATGTGTATGCGGGCTATCTGGCCTCGGCGGAGGTACGGTCTGCCTCGGAAAAGAAATTTGAGCGTTTCTGCGAAACCTGTGACGCCGTGGATTGGGTGTACAAGAACGGCGATAAGGGCGCGGAGTATTTCTCCATCGTGTATATGGACAGCTTCGGCAAGCAGAAGTCCTTCTTCCCGGATTACATCATCAGCGTTCGAGGTGAGATTTGGATCATTGAAACAAAGGGCGGATTTGACCGTACCGGTAAAAGCGAGGACATCGACATTTTCTCCCCCAGAAAGTTCGAGGTTTTGAAGAACTATCTGGAAAAGTATGGGCTACATGGCGGGTTTGTCCGGGAGGATAAGCAAAGCCAAGAGTTGTGCATTTGTATGGATATGTATAATGAGGATATTAAGGGCGAATATTGGGCATTGTTGGACAATGTTATGGAGGTAGCGCTATGACATTTGAAGAACAGAAGAAAAAACTTGGAACATTGCCGTGGCAAGCCCTGTATGATTTGGCTATTTCTAAAGAGGTTGATGAGGCCGAGGTTAACGGAAAAGATAAGGATACAATTATAACTCGATTATTGAACACCTCATTGGTAAACGATGAAGAAATTAACCGTTTAGTTGATGACTATATTTACGGGAATCGCATAACTTTTACACTTTGGACTTTTAATAAGAACCTTTCTGCCAATGATTATGATTCTCTTCTTCAGTTAGTAGATTGGTACGAACCTGTGTTGGATAGCGATTACTTTAGGAATTTGCACATTCTCTCAGTAGAAGATGGAACTGACCGATTTGAGATTCTCTATGTTTACAGCAAAGAGTATTCATTTACGAACGAAGAAGGTCATGATACTTCTATTTGGGAGCAGCACAGGGGTTGCCTCTGGATTGGGAAAAATATTTCTTATCTTGCTTGTATTAGCAAACACGACAAGATGACATCTTGCATAGTTAAATTCATTTCTGAACGTATTGGAAAAGGATTAACACAAATTCACCCACCGAAAGCAGCGATTGAAAAGTGCATTCACTATAAAGCACGTAGCAGAGTTGTTCTGCAAGGCACTGAGGGAGAAAAAACGATTATTTCTCGCTCTGGTGGGCTAACAGAAAGTCAGAAAGAAGAAGTTTCCAGAATCAGAGATAACCGGATTGACACATCGGGCAGTTATATTGCCGAAATTACTGATGATGTTTCTGCATCAATAAAATATAACACCAAAAAGGGCAATATTGGTATTTTAAAACATCTTCCGACATCAATACTGTTTGAATGGTCGGAAAAAGCAATAGCCATCATCTTTGAAGAAATCGATAAATTAAAAGGAAAGCCAGCAACTGAGATTTTTGGTGAACTTGGACTTGAACTCAAATGGTCTGTCGCAGATGATGAGAAGGAAAAAATGAACTGGTTCCTCACTCAGATTATTACAGCACTGAACCAAGAAGATGAATATGTATTTGCAATCGAGGAATATGTGGTACCGATACTCCAGAATAACTCTTTGTTCCATAGATTGCCACGTGTTTATTGCAACAGATGCGAATCCTATGAAGTACCACACTGTGAGGCTTGTTCAAAACCGCTAAAGTATAGCAAAACCGGACAGCTATATTGTGATTGTGGCGCTCCTCTTAAGATAACTTGCCCGGAAGGGCATCTATGTAGAGTAGACTATTGGTACATTCCAACTTCAAAGTTTATTTCTATGATTGAGCGAAATATTTTTCAAGCATTTAAAGATATAGATGCGAAGTACTTCATGTGTATTATGGACAATCAGGTACATATTGTTCATACACAGAGTTCGGAGTATGACGGCGTTGAAATCGCATTTTCAGACATCTCTTGCTTCAAAAACTGCCCCACTACTGTGAATGCAGCAACAAAGTATATTGCAGTGCGTCTTAATGAAAAATGCGAAAACTCATGCACAAAAGCTAAAATCGAGAAATGTATTAACGATGGTAGTATGGTATGTTTACCCAAGTTATTCTATTCAATTTTGCCAGGATATCGACCGCAGCCACATAAAGGTGGCGAATATGGAGATATTTCTGGAGAAGTGTCTGTTGGCGCTACTCACTATGAAATGAAGGGAATTATAAAAAAGAATACAAAAAATAGTGGACGGACAACTAAAACCGGAGAGCAACTAGTAGAAGAGTATTTACTCTCTACAACAAAGGAAGGCGAAGAAATCATTCGGCAATTTGTAGAGCAAGGGATGGTTGATTCTAGGTGCCAGCTCATTGCAGTTATTGCGCCTCAGTATTTCGATCATGATTTTAAGGGAACACTGCGCTATTTGGCAAGGCTTTCCAACAAAAAGGTGGTTTTCATAGAGCTAGACGAGGTCTGCAAAATTATTGAAACGAATGATAAAATCACCTTGTGACCTGCCCCTCAAATTTTCCTTGACAGCAATCCTTGCTAGAGTTATACTGTGAGCATCAGCGATATATTGGAAATTGTTTAATTGTTAATTTATAGGCTTTTCCGAAAGGGATTGGATATCATTTACAGGCTTTTCGCTTTAGCCCAAGTGCTTTATGCACTTGGGCTAAAAGTAAATGACCGTCCAATCAGATACTTTTCGGGGAAGTTTGCCAAGACTTCAGTTTGAACGAGCAGGCCGAGGAAAGCAACACGACACAGCGCCGAGCAGGGTTGCCTGTCAGGAACCGGATTGGGTAGAACGGCACAGCGGAAGCTCAAAATCAAACTGAATGGAGATATGATGTGCAAAACACAAAGACCGAATATGGCAGCTATCAACGGATGCCCGTTGTCCTGCCGGAGATGGAAGAACTGCTCCCGTCACTGAGCGCGGAGCAGTTTTCTGCTTTAGAGAGCGATATTCTGGAGAACGGATGCTACGCGCCTGTCATCGTCAACGAAGATATGGTCATTATTGACGGTCATAACCGATTCCGCATCTGCGAAAAGCATGGCCTGCCATTCAGAATGCTGGTATTTTCGTTTGCCGATCTGCTGGAGGCCAAGCAGTGGGCGCTGGATACGCAGAAGGGTCGCCGTAACCTGGAGAAATGGGAGTTGGGTAAGATTGCCTTGAAATTGAAACCGGAAATCGAGGCCAGAGCTAAAGCGAATATGTCCGCAGGCGGCGGAAATCAGAAAAGCGAGGGTGCAAAATCGGGTTTGGCAACATTGCCAAACCCGATTTCTGCTGTGGATACCCGCAAGGAACTGGCAGATGCTGTGGGCCTGGGGGAGCGCACCATGGGCAAAGTCATGCAGATCGATGAACACGCCCCCGCCGCTGTGAAAGAGGCGCTGGACAGCGGCGATCTGTCTATTAACCAGGACTATAACATCACCCGGCAGGTGCAGGAACTGCCAGAGGAGCAGCGGGACGAGGCCGCTGCTATGGCGGTGGAGTTGGAGAAAGCAAAAAAGGAGATTCGCCAGATCGATGCCGAGGCTGATCGCAGGGGCAGGATCTCTGGTCTGTTCTGCAAAGCCTTTGAACGGGCCGTGGCGCTGACACCGACAGCGGAAAATGTCCACATCTGGGTGGAATGCACCCGTATGCGCCCCGATGAGATCGAGTATTCTGTGCAGGAGTCCTACGAGTTGGCCCAGGTGTTCCAGAAAATTGGGGATCTTCTCAAAGAGGAAATCACGCCCAGGGAACCACAAGCCGATGAATTGTGAAAATCGGCGACTCCACATCGTCCTGTCATTGGACAATCCCATGCAACGGGAAACGTGGCTGATTCTCTCACAGGCAAAAAATAAGACCAGCGCCGTCTGCGAGGCTGTTTGCGGCTACCAAAAACAGAAAGTCTTGGAGGACACTCTGCGCACTGTTATCCGGGAAGAATTGAAGCACATCCCGACCCCACAACCTGCAGAAAATGCAAGCGAATCGGAATCTGTTGTTGATGCGGCTGTCGTTGATTTTCTTCTGGCACTGCAGGAAGAATAACGGCAGCAATTTGCCTGATGTGTACAATGATACGCATCGGATTTGTTATTTTCAAAAGCATTGTGTACATTGATACACACTATCTCCTGTTTGCCGATTCATCTGGATATGTTACAGGCAACCCGATATAATGTGGGTTATCAAACAACAGGAGGGCATCCAAAATGAAAGTTCAGTTTTCCTTTGACCAGATAGCTGTAGACCAGCAAGGCTATGCGCTGGAGGATGTATGCCGAACCGTGAAAAATCTGTTCGCTGTTCATGATCTGCCCTGTATTGCTAACAGTAATGCTCTGGTTTTTGAGGACAAGGGACATGGCGATGACTTCGCCTGTATGTGGGATATTATCCTGTCTCTGCTGCGGGCCGATTGGTTTGTGAATTGTGCCTCGTCCTGCGTGTAGCAGGACGAGACGGCGAGGAAGATATCCTCGCTCAGATTGGAAAAGTACGGGGTGCTGTGCGGTAATAGCCCTCAAAATATCAATCACGCTACCGCTTGAAAAAAGCCCCGCCGATGGCGGGGCCAAGGCCCTCACCGCCAGGGACGGTGAGGGCGCAAGCATAGCGTTTTGATGTCAAAACGCGCTTGCAGGGGAAAACCCCTGACCCCAATGCCGCCTGCGGGCGGAACTTTCCGGCAAGGTTGCCGAAAAGTTTTCGGAAGATTTTCCACGCAAGATCGGGTTTGACAAAATTGTCAAACCCGATCTCATTGGAACATTTGGCAATTCCGGCGGCAGTCCATTGCGCTGAAAATCGGGTTCGGCAACCTTGCCGGACCCGATTTTTACCTGCATGAGGATGTCGTTTTTTCAATAAACTGTCTACATGATTGGGTACATTATAATCCGTACAAGGGTGTCCATGTTAGCACCCTGGAGGTCAAGAAATCCAGGGCAGGGTGCATCATGAGACCCCCATTTTTCTTTTTTAATGCGGACACAGACTGTCCGCATTATCTGTTAGGATGGGTGCGAAAACCGGGGATGGCCCTGGAGCCGTCTCCCGAGAGGAGGAGCAACATGAACACACAAAGACACCGCACCTGCATCCGGATGAGCCAGGAGGAATACGACCTGCTGAAAGAGAAAAGCAGGGCTGCCGGACTGTCCGCCAACGCCTGGCTGATGAGAGAGCTGGAGCGAAACCGCCCCATGATCTATCGGGAGGAGGAGACGAGAGCGGCAATCGCCTTTGCGGATGAGGCTGGCCGGGACATCAACGCCGTGGCCAGGGCATTCAACAGCGGCTGCGGCACCGCCCAGCAATTGGGCTTTTCCGTCCAGCGGCTGGCCCAGGTGGTGGAGCAATTCCGGCAGGTGAGAAAGCTGGGGTACCCCTATGCGGCATAAACGCAGGCCACGCCCACCTATGCGGAACAACAGCTGTTCTCTGTCCGTCCGCATGACGGAGGAACAGTACCAGCGGCTGTACCGCTATCTGGTCATCACCAGACTGCCGGTCACAACTTATTTCCGTAAGCTGATCAAGGAGGCCACGATCCACGCCCGAATGCCCAGGCAGAAGCTGGACCCGCATCCCGCCGTGAACCATATCTACTCCAACATCCGGCAGATCGCCCGCTGCCCAAGGGCCAGAGAACTTGCCCCGGAGCAGATCGCGCAGCTGGAGTTTCTGGCGGACAAGCTTTGCGAGGAATGCTTTCTTCTCTCCACACAGCAATAGCCCTTGTAAGGCCATAGGAGGCCCCGTGTGGCCTCTCAGGCCCAGCGTAGGGATAGGTATGGCCCCAGAGAGAAACTGGGCGCTTTCAGCCGAATTGTCAGGAGCGTCACTTTTATGTCACAGGAGCAGAAAATCGCCTTTGACAATAGTGTCAAAGGCAATCCGCGGGAGGAGCGGAATATACCACAGAGTCGGGAGACCGCTTTTGATGATATCGTCAAAAGCGCTGCTCTGGAAGGTTTGGCAAGGTTGCCAAACCTTCCAGAGCAGAGATGGAGGAAACGAAAATGTCAGAAGAACAAAAGAGCAAAGTTCAACAGGTAACCGTGGAACGCCTTCAGTGCTCCCATGGGCAGCTCATCCAGGTGGTGTCCGTGTTCCCGGTACAGGGCAGCGCCACCCCGGAGGACAAGCTGAAAGCCCTCATCGACCTGGACGCGCAGCAAGGAAAGCTGTGTGCCTAAAGGGCTGGACATTCCCCAGGCTTTGGGGTATTGTGTAGGCGCGATGCGCTGAAACGGTTTGACGAGAAAAAAGGAGGGCTGTATGAAACAGTCAAACCAGAATGAGATCACCGCCCTGTACTGCCGTCTCAGTCAGGATGACGGGGCGGACGGAGAGTCCAACAGCATCCAGAACCAGCGGAATATCCTGGAGAGGTATGCACGGGAGCACCGCTTCCCCAACCCCCGCTTTTATGTGGATGATGGCTATTCCGGAGGCAGCTTCAACCGCCCCGGCTTCCAGCAGATGATGACGGATATGGAAAACGGGAAGATCCGCACCATCATCACCAAAGACCTGTCCCGGCTGGGACGCAACCAGCTCCACACGGGGCTGTACATCGAGGAGCGGTTCCCCATGTTCGGCGTCCGTTACATCGCCATCAACGACAATGTGGACACCGACCAGAGTGAGAGCACGGAGCTGATGCCCTTCAAGAACCTATTTAACGAGTGGTTCATCCGGGACACCAGCCGGAAGATCCGGG
>ERZ791808.500-NODE-500-length-44405-cov-7.725344_pt1 | contig 44405 bp, 64 predicted proteins | sample MGYA00510305_ERZ791808 | MGnify/ENA primary metagenome ERZ791808 (study PRJEB30046, sample SAMN00792024) | human gut metagenome | study: EMG produced TPA metagenomics assembly of the A metagenome-wide association study of gut microbiota in type 2... | reverse complement strand
TGTGCGCGCAGCTTGACGCACCCGAGCCCGCGCCCACGCTCGAGAGCGTCGTCACCGACGTCATCCATGAGATCGGCGTCCCGGCGCACATCAAGGGCTACCAGTACCTGCGCGAGGCGATCATGCTGGCCATCGACGATATGGACGTCATCAATTCCGTGACCAAGGTGCTCTACCCCGAGGTCGCGCGCAAGTTCAACACCACGCCCTCGCGCGTTGAGCGTGCGATACGCCACGCGATCGAGGTCGCGTGGGATCGCGGCGATCTGGAGACGCTGCAGAAGTTTTTCGGCTACACAGTTTCGAACATCAAGGGCAAGCCGACGAAAATAGACTTATCAAGCTACTAATAAGGGCTAAAAAAATTAGCCCTTATTTGAAAATGATTTCTAACACGGGCTTGCCGCCTTTGCTTCTGCCATAGTCGATAACATCATATCTGATATCTTCAATAAATTCCTTCAAAAAATCGTTCTTTGCTTGTGCATCAAGCGCAGGGTCTTTGAACGTTTCAATGATTTTCTGCAAGGTGATAATTCGTTCGGAATAGTCAATGACTTCCGGCACGTCCGCTTTCGCCTGCGCAAGCTGCGCTTTCAGATCGGCAATTGATTGCGCGTAAACCTGCTTTCGCTCTATGAATTCTTCTTTCGTGTATACTTCATCTTCGTAATCATCAAACAGTTTTTTGCGCTTCTTTTCCAGCTTTTCAAGCTCTGCATCCATCCGCGATATTTTTTCAAGGTGGCGGGCGCGTTCGGCTCCGTTGCCGTCATGGTTCATCTTGAATTCAAAATCTTCAATGTGGGCTTCCAGCGCTTCAACAAGCGCGTCAAACACGATTTCCACACGTAAAGACTTTTTCTTGCAATAGGTACTTGCCTTGTGCGAATAGCGGATTCCACGGCTATCCTTGTAATTTATCCAGTCCAAAGCTTTCCCGCAGTCAGCGCAGTGAATCAGACCGGCAAGGGGGCTGACAAGCTCTTTCCCGTGGTTAATCGGGTTTTTCTTGAATCGGCCTTGCGCCTTTCGGAACTGTGCTTCGCTGATAATTGGCTTGTGTTTTCCGTTGATATACTTGACTTCTTCCGGCGATGCTTGCACACGCTTTTTTTGAACTTTGCCTGTTTTCGGGTCACGCACCTTAACCGTTTTGCTTTTTCCCCAAGTGATGATACCGATATACAGCTTGTTTTTCAGCATACAAGATATTGTTTCCTTATGCCATTCCCGACTACCTTGCATAGTCGGAATCCCCATGGAAGTAAACTGCTTTGCAATCCAATCGCATGACCGGTTTTCTTCCGTGAACCAATCAAACATCATCTGCACAAGCGGCTGTTCTTCTTCATTGATGACAAGATAGCGGTTGTCTTTGCTTTTCCGAACGATGTTATAGCCGAATACGCGCTGCGGAAGAAGATAGTTGCCTTCAAGCACGGCCTGAAGCTTACCGGCTTCCAAGCGGCGGCGAATCGTCTTGAATTCACGGCGCGACATAAACAGACCGAATTCAAAATATTCTTGGTCGAATTCGTTGTCCGGGTCATATACCTTGACAGGGGTGATGATTTTTGTGTCGGACATCTGAAAAGCTTCCGCAACTTCGCCCTGATCTTTCGTATTACCACGGGCAAGGCGCTCGACTTCGACCACCAAAACACCTTTATATTTTTCGGCATAAACATCTTCAAGAAGCCGCTGCACTTCTGGCCTGTCCTGAATGCTTTCGCCGGACACAATTTCCTGATAGATAGTTATCTGACTTGGAAGAATATCATGTCTTGCAGCAAGATTGAAAAGCATGGTTTTGTGCTTCGCCAGTGTTTCACCTTCGCCAAGGGCTTCCATTTCGATGTCTGCCCTTGATTTTCTAAGGTACATTGCATACTTGTCTTGTGTATATTGACTTGTTACTTTTTCTATTATTTGGTCTGTATTCATCCTATAAGTTCCCGCCTTTTATATGATTTATAACATTGTTTGCAAAATCCCCTATAACCGAATGATCTTCAAGCCAGAAGAATCCCACGCCTTTATTAAGAACGTCAGCGACAATCGCCAGCATGATTATCGCAATGGCTATAAAGGCAACAATGCAGAAGATATTGCGCCATTTTTTACGGTCATCGGACGTTGCGCGGACTTTCCGCAATTCGTCCTTCATAAATTCCGTTTGTTTATCTGCGTCTTTTTTCGCTTCTTCAAGCCGCTGTTCCAGTTCCTGCTTTTCCTTTTCCAACCGTTCAATGGTTTCAAGGTGCTTGCTTTCTTCAACGGCCACTTCTGGGCAAGGTGTTTCTTCGTTCCCGCAACCAATTAGCGCACAAAACATGGGCGCGAAAGTAGAATAATAGACATCCCTGTCTTTCTGGGAAAGGGTATTCTTAATTGTCCCTTCCTTTACGCCGGATTCATCCGAAAGGTCGGCATTCTTCCAGCCCAAAGCGGTCATGCGCCGCTTTGCGAAGTGCCGCATATCATTCAGGGGCATAATGTAGAAATTCGGTATGCAATCGTGCCCTAAATGCTGGCAACTGATACATTTTTCGTACATTTCTAATCCTTTCCAATAACGGTGCTAGCAGTTCCCTTATCGTGCCATAATTGCACGGATGTGGGGTTGCAGCATAATTATTCCAATGATAGGCTGTTGGCAGGTCAAACAAGACCTATCAGCCCATACGAAGTGTGGGGGTGCAGTGTGGCAGCTACATCCCCACACGGAGTTTTATTTTAATCCGCGCTTATGTACAAGGTACTTCGCATAATTGATAATTTCCCGGTTTTCTTCATCCGTGAATGTAATATGCCCCAATTCCTTACACCATGTGTCCAAATGCCGAATTTGCACGCCTTCCGATGACACGAACGTTGCAATCGTTTCTTCTTCCGTTGTGTCAAGCCCAATCAGATAGGACGGCGTTGTTTGCAGCGCATTGGCAAGCGTTATAAGGATTTCGGAACTTACCTTGTCAATATCTCCGCTTTCATATCGGTAAACGGTTGACCGGTCTTTCCCTATCAGCTTCGCCAAACTGTCAGCCGACATCTTTAATTCAGTCCTCCGCGCTTTGATTCTGTTACCGATGTGCATGGTTTCACCACCTTTCAAAAACGCCGTGTCGCAGCTCTGCGACAAAACCGCATGATGTAAAAATAAACCAGTATACAGAAAATTTCCTATGGTGTTAAGATTCCGATGTAAACAGTTTTTTCTGTACGATTGAAAGGAGCACCAACGAAATGACAGCTAATCAGGAACAACTACAAGAAACCGTCATGCTGTTTGAACAATGCAGCGCCGAAAACCTTATGAATGTTATCAATATCAACAAGATATTAGTGAATCTATCCGCATCACAGTTGGAATATTTGTTAGAGCTGTCAACCTTACTGTTTTGCCAATCGCCTAAGTAATTCTTTATAGGTTTTCTTATCATCATCACTTAGAGATAAATAAAGTTCGGCCACTTCACGTAGGTCGCTATCTGATAGCACCCTTGCACTTAGCGAAGCCGCTTCTTTGGGGTTGGATTCAATGATTAAATCCGACCCTTTAAGATCAAGCGCCTTTGCCAAGCCTTGCAAGGTGCTTCTTTTTATATTAACAACCCTGCCGTTTTCGTACTTAGCGATAGCAGACTTCTGAACCCCTACAAGCTTCCCAAGTTCTTCTTGCGTCAAGCCCTTTGCGATTCTTGCATCTTTTATCAACTTTCCTATATCCATTGGTATCACCGCCTTTCGGTGTCTTAATAATACACGCTTGTTTCCTAAAAATCAAATATTTTTTTAGAAATCTTTGAAAAACTTATTGACAGAAAAAAATTATTGTAGTATAGTAATGGTGTCCTAAAGAGACACCAACGGCAGCAGCCGATATATTTTTTTACATTTAAGTGTCTGATTTAGACACAAGGCCGACAGGTAGAAAGGAAATTGAAATGACAATTCACAAATTTCATAAGACAAACGAAGGTGTTTATCTTTCCCCGGTATATGTCCGTGATGATGGCAAATTCAAGATTGCATCCGTTGACCGCTGCATTTGTGGGGCATGGAAACGTGTCTTTGAGGTAACCAACGAAGCCGGTGAAGTTGTTGGAACATTGCCACGGCTGAGAGATGCGAAAATCACTTACGAGACTGCATAACACGAAAAGCCGAAGAGCGGCGGCTAAACCGCCCGGTGTAATGCAGCCGAAGCCGGTTCCAAGCCCGGAAGATGCAGAGGACACCACACTGAAAGGAAGCTAACAATGGAAGGTTATATTGCCACCATCGGCAGCAAGGTCACAGCCGAGGTCAAAATGGTCAACATCTTTGAATATCAGGATTACAAGTTCAGCTACTACGGCACTTCCCGTTATATCTACACCATGCAGGACAACGAAGGGAATGTCCTTGTTTATAAGTCGGGTGCATACCTGACATTCAAAACCGGTGAGAAAGACCGGTGGGGCAATCCAGTCGAAACAGGAATCCGCAGAGGGGATAAAATCATAATCAGTGGCACGGTCAAAGACCACGGCGAATACAAAGGGGCAAAGCAGACGGTTCTTCAGCGTGTTAGGGTCAAAGCACTGATTGAGCGCCAACCCACAAAGCAGGAGCTTGAAACCATGAAACGCGAAGAACAGCTTGCTTCCCTTACTGACGGTGATTTTTGCTGGCGTATGCCGTACCGGCAGTATAAAGAGCACTATTCTGATTGCGAAGTCCTTGCCGGAAGCTTCGATGATGGTTGCGATTCGAGGGGACGGAAAATCGCTGAAACCACGATCGAAGTTATCATCCGTGCGGGTCGGCTGAAGAACAGTGGCGTTCGGGGTAAACACTTCTACGGATTCGAGTTCGAAACCGATGGCGGCGGTCTGGTGTGCTATCGTGCAGTTTCGGAAGGAAACGCCCGAAAACAAATGTTGAAAGACTATCCCGAAAGCGGAAATTGGGAATGCACCCGCATATACACGCACAGGACGAGGGAATTCACATAACAGCCGAAACGGCCTGAAAGGATATCACAATGACACAAGAAAGATTTGAAAAGCTCTGGGCAAAGTGCGAGCGTGACAAGATGGTCGATTTTGCCGAACGTGGCGAACAGTACACGCTTTCTGTGCATCGTTGCTGGACGGGGAATGAATACGTCTTGGAAAAGCTTAATGGCCATTACCTGTCAACTGTTATGGTGCATTGGAGCAAAGCGCAATTTGAGCGGTTGCTTGCTTTTTAAGCCGAAACGGCCTTCATGGCCGTTCCTTAATGCGACCTTATGTGAAAACATGAGCAGGTCACAAGCCCTGATAAACGCAGAGTGGGGAATTTAGGGAAAGGAAGGTGACAGCAACTATGAACGGCAAGCTGCTTAGAAGCATCATGGTTCTACATGGGGACACGAACGCTTCACTTGCTGAATATCTCGGCATCACGGAACAGAGCGTGTCCAACAAGATCAACGAGAACGGCACGGAATTCAAGCAGGGCGAGATTTTCAAAATCAAAGCCAAGTACAACCTTGATAGCGACATGGTAGACCGTATTTTTTTTGCCGATTAAGTGTCTAATTTAGACACAAGAAAGGAGAAATGCAATGGAAATGACCGTCACAAGGCTTCCGGATGGCGGTGTGCGCTATGAATCGGAAAAGGCCATTGTCACGATTCGTGAGCGTGGGCGGTACATCCGGGATGGGAAATTCACCGAAGAAGGGCTGAAAACCCTGAAAGAATCAGCAGCGAGAATGTACATGGCGAAAGCGGTGTGTGAACGATGAACAAGCACCTTCCACATGATCTGAAGCAAATGCAAAGCCTTCCGCTTGAAGCAAAAATAAGAATGACGAAAGAGCGCATCGAAGCATGGTATGAATCGTGGTGGCGATATGAGATTTATGACAAGGCAACCGGCAAAACGCGCTTTGTAACATTCGACAATCGCGATTATTCAGCGACGCCACCGATGAAGGAAACCGAATTTATTGAATCAGCAATTCCGGGCGCTGTTTATGTCAGCTTCAGCGGCGGCAAGGATTCCACGGTGTTAAAGCACATTGTTGATTCCATGTATTCAGATGTTCCGGCCGTTTTTGTTAACACAGGCCTTGAATACCCAGAAATTCAGCATTTTGTCAGAGAGGTCAAAGCTGAAAAATATGGCTGCTTCAATCCTGATGTCGAAATTATCCGGCCTGAAATGCGGTTTGATGAAGTCATCAAAAAGTATGGCTATCCGGTTGTTTCAAAGCGCGTTGCCGGATATGTGGAAACAGCAAAACGGAATCCAGATAGCAAAAGGGCGAAATGGATTCGTGGTGAAGAATGGACAAAGTTTGTTACCGGTGGCAAGTGGGCTTTTTTGATAGATGCACCTTTTATGGTGTCTGCCAAATGCTGCGCCGTAATGAAACACAAACCGATCAACCAATATGGAAAGTTGACCGGAAGAAAAGCGATCATTGGCACGATGGCAACCGAAAGCCCTAACCGTGAACAGGCGTGGCTTGTTAATGGGTGTAATGCCTTTGAAGCAAAAACGCCGACATCGCAGCCACTTTCTTTCTGGACTGAACAGGACATTCTTCATTACATCAAGGAATTCAATGTTCCATATTGCCCGGCATACGGCGAAATTAAGGTTGATGACAATCCAGAATTTGAAGGGCAAATAAATTGGATTGATTATCTGGAATGCTACGAACCGCAAGACCACCTTGTTACCACAGGGTGTAACCGCACGGGTTGTATGTTCTGTATGTTTGGATGTCACCTTGAAAAAGAACCGAACCGATTTCAACGCCTGAAGCAGACGCACCCAAGGCAGTATGAATACTGCATTTGTGGCGGCGAAATGGTTAATGGGAAATGGCAGCCGAACAAAAAAGGGCTTGGCCTTGGTCATGTCCTTGACTACATAGGCGTGAAATACGATTAAAGCAAAGGGATGATAGGTGCTTTTTGACCTTAAAACATAGTGAAAGGTGAAAAGCAATGAAAGAATTCAAGAGTTTTTACAAGGAAGTCAAAGGAAACGAGGGCGGCAAATGCCAGTACAACAAGCGTCTGGACACCTACGGCTGCGGCTGCGCCCATGATTGTTCATACTGCTATGCGAAATCCCTGTTAAGCTTTCGGGGCTTGTGGGACGCTGTAGAGCCGTCTGTGGCAAGCTTGGCGAAAATCGAGCGCAAGATAGCAAAGCTTGAACCGGGAACGATTGTCCGGCTTGGCGGTATGACAGACTGCTTCCAGCCGCTTGAACGTCGGGAGAGGGTCACCAAAGGCACAATCGAGCTGCTGAACAAGTACGGCATCGGCTATCTGATTGTCACAAAGTCTGACCTTGTATGTGAATACATGGATATTCTTGACAAGCAGCTTGCGCACATTCAGATCAGCATTACCTTTGCGCCGTGCGAAAAGGCGGTAAGCGTCGAAAGACGGATAAAAGCAGTGGAAACACTGTTTGCTTCCGGTTTTGATGTGGCTGTCAGGCTTTCCCCGTACATTCCGCAGTTCGTGGACTTCGACCGGCTGAACAGTATCAAGTGCAACAAAATCATCGTTGAATTCCTTCGTGTTAATCACTGGATTAAAACATGGTTGCCGCTGGATTACACGGAATACACGGTCAAGCAGTCAGGCTATCAGCATCTTCCGCTGTCAAGAAAAATCGAATACCTGTCAAAAGTCACAGGCTTTGACGAAGTGTCCGTCTGCGAAGATGTGACAGAACATTACGAATACTGGAAAGAAGCGGTCAACTTCAATAAAGATGACTGCTGCAATCTCAGAAAATGAAAGGAGAAAAAGCAAATGTCAACAGCGAAAAATCATGCAAAGCGCTCCCACCGAAGCCATTACCGGGGAAGAATGTACACCGGTAGCAGGAAATCAGTAGTCAAGCCTACTCCCAATAAATCTTTCTTCGATAGACTTGTCCAGAAACTCAGAAAGATCTGGATGAACAAGAAAGAGCAGAAGCCCGATGCTTGAAATGAAAATCCTGTCCAGCCGGGAAGAATGGCTTGAAGTCCGTTCGCACTATATCGGCGGGTCAGATGCTTCAGCCGTTATCGGCCTGAACCCATACAAAACGAACTTAGAGCTGTGGCAGGAAAAGACCGGTCTTGTGCAGCCGGAAGATATCAGCGATAAGCCATATGTCAAGTACGGCACACAAGCTGAAATGCACTTGCGTGGGCTGTTCCGGCTGGATTTCCCAGAATATCAGGTTGACTACATAGAAAACAATTTGTGGCTGAATGACAAATACCCTTTTGCCCATGCTTCACTTGACGGATGGCTGACAGATCAGGACGGCAGACAAGGCATTCTTGAAATCAAGACAACAAACATCCTTCAGAGTATGCAGAAGGAAAAATGGAATCACCGGATTCCGGACAATTACTACATTCAGGTTTTGCATTACCTGATGGTAACGGAATTTGAATTTGCTGTCTTGAAAGCACAGCTAAAGTTCGACTTTGGCGGTGAAATCCTGCTGCACACAAAGCATTACAAGATCGAGCGGTCGGAAGTGCAGGAAGATATTGATTATCTTGCGCGGAAAGAAGCGGAATTTTGGAAATGCGTTAAAAGCAACAAAAAACCGGCATTGCTTCTGCCGGAAATCTAAAAAGGAGTTAGAAAAAATGGAACTTAAAATCAACGAAGTGGCGCTTCCTGCGCCGATTACCTTCAACTATGAAGAGCTTCGGGCAGAGCTGCTTTCAAAGGTGTCTGTCTATGAAACTATGGTCTACACGGAAGATCAGGTGAAGGAAGCCAAGGCGGACAGGGCGGCACTGAATCGGCTGAAGAAAGCTTTGAACGATGAACGAATCCGGCAGGAAAAAGATTATATGCAGCCGTTCAACACCTTCAAGGCACAGGTTGGCGAGCTTGTCAAGATCATCGACAAATCGGTATCTGTCGTGGACAAGCAGGTCAAAGAATTCGAGGAACAGCAGAAAGCTGAAAAGCTGAAAGCCATTGAAGAATATTGGCATTCCGTTCTTGCGGACAACAAGGTTCCGGAAACTGTTTCTTTCAAACAGATTCTTGATGACAAGTGGCCGAACGCTTCTGTTTCTATGAAGTCTATTCAGGGAGCAATTGACGGCAAGCTTGAACAGATGGCGAAAGACCTTGCTGTAATCGCTGATTTGCCGTCCTACTCCTTTGAAGCGCGGGAGTGCTACATGGACACCCTTGACCTTGCAAAAGCCGTCAGCGAAGCCCACAGGCTTCAGGAACAGGCCGAGAAAAGGGCTGCATGGGAAGCGGAGCAGCAGAAACGCAAGGAAGAAGCTGCCGCTGCGCCGATCAAGTCCACACAGGTCACGGCAAACATCAATGACCCGGATGATATTGAAAATTGTCCCGTCCGTCAGTGGATTGGTTTTCAGGCACTTCTTTCCGCAGACGAAGCAAGGGCGCTGGGCGCATGGCTCAGGGGCAACGGTATCAAGTACAAAGCTATTTAAGAAAGGAGAATAAACGCAATGGCAGTCAACAATTCACTTCAGAAGTCACAGAAAAGGCTTGGCATCGGTTCATATCTCACCGGGGATGCAGTCAAGCAGCGTATCAATCAGGTCATTGGCGGCAAGGACGGCCAGCGCTTCATTTCCGCTGTTGTGTCTGCTGTTCAGACGAACCCCGGACTTCAGGAATGCACAAATCAGAGCATCCTTTCCGCTGCGCTGCTGGGCGAAAGCCTGAAGCTTTCCCCTTCCCCGCAGCTTGGACAGTATTACATGGTTCCGTTCAACGACAGGGAGCGCGGCAAAGTGGCGCAGTTCCAGCTTGGCTATAAGGGCTATATTCAGCTTGCTATCCGATCTGGCCAGTACAAGAAGCTGAATGTCCTTGCTATCAAGGACGGCGAACTTATCAAATTTGACCCGCTGAACGAGGAAATCGAAGTCAAGCTGATCGAGGACGAAGAACAGCGTGAAGCGGCTGAAACCATCGGCTATTACGCCATGTTTGAGTATACCAACGGTTTTCGCAAGGCCATCTATTGGAGCAAGAAGAAGATGCTTGCCCATGCTGATAAGTACAGTCAGGCGTTTTCGGCCAACGGCGGAACGGTCAAGACAAGATACGGCGAAAAAACAAAGGTTTCATATTCTGACTATGTTGCCGGTAACTTTGACCCGAAAGACGCATGGATGTATTCATCGTTCTGGTACAAAGACTTTGACGGCATGGCATACAAAACGATGCTGCGTCAGCTTATCAGTAAGTGGGGCATCATGTCTATCGACATGGCTTCTGCCATTGATGCTGATATGGCGGTTATCAACGATGACGGCACGAAGGACTATGTTGACAATGACCCGGATGTTATCGACATGGAACCGGTGTCTGAACCTGTGCAGGAAGCACCGGCAGAAGATATTCAGTCTGCTTTGTTCGGGGGTGATGGTCAATGAATAAAGTCATACTAATCGGACGCTTGGTTGCTGACCCCGAAATCAGATATACGCAGTCCGGCAAGGCAGTCGCTTCCTATCGCTTGGCTGTTGATCGACCGTTCAAGCAGGATGGTCAGCAGGAAGCAGATTTCATCAATTGCGTTGCTTGGGGAAAGACCGGAGAGTTCGCCGGGAACTATCTTCACAAAGGCACCAAAATTGCCATTGAGGGCAGAATTCAGACCGGTAGCTATGAAAAAGACGGCGTGAAACACTACACAACGGACATCGTTGTTGACCGCCATGAATTCTGTGAAAGCAGGTCAAGCGGACAGGCTGCGACAGCAAACAGCAACGCAGGTCAGGCGTTCACAGACATGGACGATGACGGCGATCTTCCGTTCTAAGGGGTGGGCATTTTGGGCAAATATCTGTGCGAAAAAATCAGAATCCCTTATCCAAAGACAAAGGCCGGACAAAAGCAGTGGTCGAAAGAATACGGCATGAACGCTTATTACGCCGGGAAGCACTGGTCAAAAAGAAAACGTGATGCTGAATTCTGGCACATGATGGTTCGTTCATGCATGAACAGTCAGGACGTCCGGCGCGCACCATTCAAGCGGCCTGTTGTAGTCACCTTCCATTGGAACGACCGGCTTGACATCGACAATCACGCAATCATGGGAAAGATGATCGTGGACGCGATGAAAGGCCGTGTCATTGAAGATGACAGCCGCCGTTGGGTGAAAGGCGTTTGCCACTACTTCCACGATGGGGATTACATCAGCGTAGAAATCCGGGAAATTTCATAGTTTGAAAGGAAAGCAAAAATGACAATCAATGAATATCAGCAGCTTGCCATGCGGACAAGCAATAAAGACCTGTCCCCAGATTATAGGCTACTTAATGGAGCCTTGGGGCTTGCCGGTGAATCCGGCGAAATCGCAGACCTTGTGAAAAAGAACTTCATGCAAGGCCACGTTCTGGATTTGGAGCACGTTGCAAAGGAATTGGGTGATGTGTGCTGGTACATCGCCGAGACTGCAACAGCTATCGGCATTGATCTGGAAACCGTCATGCAGATGAACGTTGAAAAGCTGCGGAAGCGTTACCCTTGGGGATTCGATTCCGACCGTTCGCAGCACCGGGAAGTAGGTGATATCTGATGCTGAAAATCGAAAATATTTCCACCAGCGGATGGAAAGCGGCGATTCGCGGAATGCGAAATCCCAAAAATTCATGGGCGCAAATTGACAGCGCGGTCGTTAATGGAAATTGTTTCGTCGTTGGCAATAACGATTATGATTTGATGTACAGGCTTGCGTCTGCCGGAACCGATCACGGGAAGTTCATGCGGATGATTCACGTGCAGTGTGACGTTACAGCCCCGCTGTACTGGTGGAAAGAAGCAGACCAGTACAAAGTCGGGACAGTTACAGATTCGTGCAGCACGATGCACAAAATCGCCGCAAAGGAATTTGCCATTGAAGATTTTTCCGATGAACACTTAGAGACTGGGTGGCTGGCTTGCTTGGACGATACCATTATTCCGCTTTTGAACAGAGCGAGAACAAAATTCATTGAAACCAAAGATAAACGCTATTGGTGGCAGATGATTCAGCTTCTTCCGTCCAGTTACAACCAGCTTCGGACGTGGGACTTGAACTATGCTGTGCTGCAAAACATCTACCACGCCCGGCGCAACCACAAGCTTGATGAATGGCACACGTTCTGCGATTGGATTGAATCGCTTCCGTATTCTGATCTTATCACAGGAACCACAGGAAAGGCGGTGCTGTGATGGAATGCGAACTGTGTAAGTATGCTGCGCTTGCGCTCAGTGATTATCCTTGCCGCGAATGCAAAAACACGGCCGTAACCGATTCGGAAGAATACAACGCGCGGCCGGATATGTTTGAACCGGCAACAAATCCGGAGCCGGAAGCCAAAAACGATGTTATCAATCATCCATCCCATTACACGCAGGGCGGGATTGAATGCATCGACGCAATGGAATCTGCCTTTGGAGCTGCCCAGCTTGCCGCGTACTGCAAGATTGCAGCGTTTAAGTACATCTGGCGCTGCGAATATAAAAACGGCGCAGAGGACGTTAAAAAGGCTATCTGGTATCTGAATAAATTCTTGGAATTGAAAGGTGATGCAGATGACACAGTGTGAACGTGTGCTGCGGCACATGAAGGATTTCGGAAGTATCACATCGGCAGAAGCCATGACCGAATACGGAATCATGCGCCTTGCATCCCGTATCAGCGACCTGAAAAAGCTGGGCTTTCCAATCAGAAAAGAAATGGTCAGCGGCAAAAATCGCTATGGCGAACCTACCAGCTACGCACAGTATTCAATTGTCGCAGCAGGTGATGCAGATGGCTGATGTTAAGTGGATTAAGATCACCACGGACATTTTCGACGATGAAAAAATCCTGCTGATTGAAAGTTTGCCCGAAGCGGATTCCATAATCGTGATCTGGTTCAAGCTGCTTTGCCTTGCCGGGAAAATGAATAATAGCGGCGTGTTCATGATGAATGACAAAATTCCATACACGGATAAAATGCTTGCTACTATCTTCCGACGAAAGGAAAGCACGGTGCAGCTTGCGCTTCAGACCTTCGAAAACTTCGGCATGGTTGAAATTATTGACGGTGTAATTACTATCCCCAATTGGGGCAAGCACCAAAACCTTGACCAGCTTGAGAAGAAAAGGGTAAGCCAGCGAGAATATATGCGGCAATACCGGGAAAGGCAAAAGCTTCTTTCTTGTAATGCTAACGGTAAGGCTAACGGTAAGGCTAATGTTAGCCGCCCAGAAGAAGATATAGAAGAAGATAAGAATAAGAAGGAGAAAGAGAATAAGAGCGTAAGAGAAACCACACACACACTTTTCGCGCGGCTTCTTCCCGACTATCTTCTTTCTGATTCGCTTCAGGCCAAAATGGGCGAATGGGTCAAGTATAAGACCGAGCGCAAAGAGCCTTACAAAGAACAGGGTATGAAATCCCTTTTGCGGCAGGTTGAAAACAAGGCCATTCAATACGGCGATGATGCTGTTTGCAGCCTGATTGATGAATGCATGGCAAACAACTGGAAAGGCATTATTTTTGATCGGCTTCAGCAGAGCCAGCGGAAACCGGCTTCCGGTGGCTATCATCGGCAGACAAAGGCCGAAGAACTGAACGACTTTTACACTATGGCAGAGAATTGGAGTGAAACATAATGGACAAAAAAGAATTTGCCCTGTTCGCGTCTGCCTTGCGTACCTATTACAGCAAAGAAAATCTTTTGCCCAACAGTCAAGCAATGGAACTGTGGTTTCGGCAGCTTATGGATATTCCCTATCCTGTTGCCGAAGCTACGTTGAATAAATGGGTGGCCACAAATAAATGGTCACCTTCTATCGCCGAGATCAGAGAGCTTGCCGCAGAAATCCAAAACGGCAAGCTCCCGGATTGGGGCGAAGCGTGGGAAGAAACCTGTAAAGCAATCAGCAGATACGGCTATTACAGGCCGAAAGAAGCGCTTGCGTCACTTAGCCCGTTGACACGGAAAACGGTTGAACGCCTTGGCTTTACAAATTTGTGTCTGTCGGAGAATCCAACAGCAGACCGGGCGAATTTCCGGCAGTGCTATGAAATCGTGGCAAAGCGTGAACAGGAAGCGCAGGTGCTTTCGCTGCCGCTTCAGCAGATCATCCAGCAGCTTTCTGATGGCATGTCACCAAATAGCGGGCAGTCGCTTTTAACGGACAAAGAAAGGAACTGATATGAAAATTTTTGGCGATGCAGAAACCAAGAAAAAGTTCGACAAGGGCGCAGCGTTCATTGTTTATAACACCGCGCGTGCGCTGCTTCTTTTCGCCGCTGGCTGGCTCTTGAGCTTCATCTTGTGGCTGGTGTTTAAGCTGTTCGGCGTGGCGTAAGGGGGCGAAAATAATGCTTTGTGATACTTGCGTATTTTACCCGCCGAGCGCATCAGACGGGAAACCATGCTGTATGTGTGACACTGATGATGTACTGTTTGACTGCTATCAACCGGTTTGCGAAAAGGAAGGTGCTGACAATGGCTGAATATAAATTGAAACCGTGCCCTTTCTGCGGTGGAGAAATTGTAGAGCGCGGTGGTTCGTGTAACTATGGAAAACACATTATGACATTGGACTTAAAGTGCAAACGGTGTGAAACCACCTTTAAGTTCAAATCGAAATGGAAGGACAACCCGTATTCCGAAACAATTGAATCGTGGAACAGGAGGGCTGAAAATGGCTGAGTACATCGAACGAGAAGAATACTGCGAGAAGCATTGCCGGTGTAGCAACGAATATTGCGACAGAGTAAGCTGTCCGATTTGGAAAGCCCCCGCTGCCGATGTTGCCCCGGTGAGGCATAGCTACTGGGAAGGGTACACTTGCTCTCAGTATATGGGTACAGACGAATATGGCGAACCTAAATTGCGTGACGGGATGTTTTACATCTGCCATAATCGCCGATGTAGACGAAAAACAGTTGTGAAAACCAACTACTGTCCCAACTGTGGCGCGAAGATGGATGGAGAAGCGGAATGACAAGGGGCGAATATATGCGCATGGCACGAAACAGTGCGAAGCTGTCAGCAGCACAGCTTTCAGTGATGTCCGGGGTTCCAGTGTGCACTATTAGATCGCTTGAATGTAACGTAAGCCGCTCCGGGCGGATTGACACGCTGGAATTGCTTGCAGATGCGCTTGGAATCAGCATTGACGAATATGTCGGGCACAAGGTCATGGTGAAACAGCATGCCTAAAAACAAAGGAATTTACCGCTTGTTCCGCACCAAAGCGGAATATGATTGGCACAACGAAAACATACGGCACATCACAAGGGTTCTAACGCTTGACTATGTAACTGTTGCGCTTGGCAGAATGGGCTTCCGTGAAAGCAAATTCGCGGAGTTTGAAAGGGTATTTTCGGAAGTCTATCAAGAATACATGGAAAGCTTTGCGGATGACCTGAAAGATGACAAGGAAATGGTTTATAGCCGTGCCGTGCTTGATAGGGAGCTGAAGCAATATGTCGGTAAGCTTTTTGCACCGGCTGAAGAACGATACCGATAGAAAGAAGGTGGTAGTTTGCTGGATTCACCAAAGAAATATCTTCAACAGATCAGGCTTTATGATTCGCATATCAACACGAAGCTGGAAGATTTGCATCAACTGAAAGAAATGGTAACAAAAATCACGCCAACATTGAAGGATGATGTTGTTTCTGGCGGGGGCAATCAGGACAAGCTTGGTGATGCGATTGCAAAGATCGTTGATCTTGAAGCGGAGATTGACCGGGATATTGACCACTATGTTGCAGCGAAGCAGGAAATCAGCGCCACGTTGGATAAGCTGACTGACCCTGACCAATTACAGGTATTGCATATGCGCTATGTGCAAAACAAGACGTGGGAACAGATAGCTTGTGACATGGGCTTTTCATATCGCTGGGTTTGCACCATTCACGGTAGGGCATTGCAGCAGATCGAAAAAATCTTGAAAAACACACAATAGTACATAGAAGTACATAATCATAGTGTGATATTATTATACTGCAATAGTAAACAAGATATTCTTCTTAGCCTGACAGGTTCATTCTTCTTCCCTGTCAGGCTTTTTTAATTTCAAAAATGGCTGTTTTTGAAATTGAAAGCGTGAAAAGCTTCGTTTAATTTTAATTTTCAACATTGAAAGGCGGTGATGATTGTGGCGAAGTTGACAGCAAAACAGCAGCGTTTTTGCGACGAATATCTGATTGACCTGAATGCTACACAGGCCGCAATCAGAGCCGGGTATTCAGCAAAGACAGCAAGAGTGATAGGACAGGAAAACTTGCTCAAACCTGCTATTAAGGAATATATCGAAAAACGGATGGCAGAAAAGGAAGCCGCCCTTGTTGCAGATCAGGCCGAAGTGCTGAAATACCTCACATCCGTTATGCGTGGTCAGTCACAGTCAGAAGTTGTGGTTGTTGAAGGCGTTGGCGAAGGCTGTTCTGAAGCAAGAGCAATGCAGAAAGCGCCGGATGAAAAAGAGCGCCTGAAAGCCGCTGAACTTCTGGGCAAGGCCCACATGATGTTTACGGACAAGGTGCAGCAGGAGGTCGATATGGATCTCAATATTACGGTCGACTACGGAGGCTAAAAATGGACGAATACGAACAGTTTGCACAGGCTGTGCATAACTTTTGGGAAGAAATTGCGCGGCTGCTGCACATGCCGGAAATTTGCGAATGGCTCGAAAAACGGCTTGCAAGGTGGATCAAATGAATATCAACATCCAAGCAAACCCGTGCTTCAGGGAGGTCGACCAGAGCACAAAGCGCTATATCGTCATGAAAGGGTCGGCCGGTTCGGGGAAATCTGTTGACACGGCGCAGAATTACATTCTGCGTCTGATGCATGATAAAGGCCGCAATCTTGTCTGCATCCGCAAATCTGACATTACAAACCGTGACAGCACATTTGCAGAGCTGACCGGCGCTATTTACAGGATGTTTGGAGATCAAGCAGACCGGTATTGGCAAATCAATATGTCTCCGCTGAAGTTGACCTGTAAGGCCAACGGCAATCAAATCATCTTTCGCGGCATGAACGATGACAAGCAGCGTGAAAAGCTGAAGTCAATAACGTTCCAGCGCGGCAAGCTGACAGATGTTTGGTGTGAGGAAGCAACGGAGCTGACACAGGCTGACGTTGAAATCATAGATGACCGTTTGCGCGGCGAATTGCCGCCCGGTCAGTTTTATCAGATCAGAATGACCTTCAATCCGGTGAATAAGAATCACTGGATTAAGAAGGTCTTTTTTGATATTCCGGATGACAATGTGCTGACACATCACAGCACATACCTGATGAACCGCTTCATTGATGATGCGTATAAAGCCCGTATGGAGCGCAGAAAGATCGTTGACCCTGAAGGTTATCAGATATACGGTCTGGGCGAATGGGGCGAAATAGGCGGTCTTATCCTGCACAACTGGGAAATCAGAGATGTAAGCCGAAATCTGAACGACTATGATGATGTAGCCATTGGTCAGGACTTCGGTTTCAATCATGCCAATGCTATTCTGCTGCTTGGCATAAAGGATGACAACATTCACATTCTGTCTGAAATATATGTGTTTGAAAAGGACACGTCGGAGATCATACCGCTTGCCAAGGACATAAATGTCCCTACCAACCGGCAAATGTGGTGCGATTCGGCAGAACCAGACAGAATTCAGATGTGGAAGAAAGCCGGTTTCCGTGCAATGGGCGTGGACAAGGGCGGTTCTGCCGGATCAGTCAAAGCACAAATTGACTGGTTGAAGCAGAGGAAAATATATGTCCATCCGCATTGCGTGAATACCATCAAGGAATTGCAGCAATGGAAATGGAAAAAAGATGATAAGTCAGGTGAATACCTTGACGAACCTGTCCCGTTTCAAGATGATGCAATGGCGGCTTTGCGCTACGGTGTCGAGGGCTGGCGCAAGCTGAAGAAATGGATTTACTGAGATAGCAGCGCAAAAGCACCAGCAGCGGCAATTTTGACCATCTGGTTGCTGTTGTAAAATACTGTACTCCTTTGGGGCGCTTGATAGGTAAAGCGCCTATGGCGCTGCGCTGTTATCTTTTTGATTGAAAGGGGCGATTGTTATGCCGGTTATCAATATATCGGTGGAGAACAAAATAGCAGAAGCAGACGGAACACTTTATGTGTGTGGCAACAGTGATTTTGTTGCGAAATTCGCTTTTGATGCAGAATGGGAAGCATACGAAAACAAAACGGCACGGTTCTGTTATAACAACAGCTATGTTGATGTTGTTTTTACCGGAGACAAATGCCCTGTTCCGATTATCAGCGGCACATATTTTTTCAACATTGGCGTTTATGCCGGGGATTTGCACACCACCACCCCGGCAAGAGTGCCTTGCAAGAAATCCATCCTGTGCGATACCGGCTTCCCGGCTGACCCGCCTGATGATGTATACAATCAAATTATGGCAAAGCTAAACAGCCTTGGGAGCGCTGACCCGGAAGCTATCGCAAAAGCTGTTGCTGACTATCTGGCAGCACACCCGATCGAGGAGACCGACCCAACCGTCCCGGAATGGGCGAAGGCAGACATCACCGGCGCGACGGTGGGCCAGATCGCCAAAATCACAGCCGTGGACGCATCCGGCGTGCCCACCGCGTGGGAGCCGGTGGATATGCCGGGGGGCGGTGGCGAGAATTTTGCGTTGATTATGGACGATACAGTCCCTGCAAACGCTACTGGATATACTAGTGATAAGGACGTCAATGGTGAGAGCTTTGCGCTGCGCGAATGGGTGCTGATCTTGTGGACGCCAGCGCACGCCGACGACGATCACGGCAATTTCGGCCGAGCGGTCGGCTTTATACCTGGGTCGGCGTGGGGGAAAAACGTTTTTAAAATATCAGATACCATTAAAAAGTCAGACGGCACCGGAAGATACGATATGCTGCACATTAAAGTGGTTGACGGCTACCAAATGCAGCTGCTGCATACACGCAGCCAAAACGCTAGTAATGCATTTGGGGTAATGCAGCAGGAAGTTGCTGCTGGCAATGCGCCGATCAATTTTAAAGTGGATGCGACGGCACTTTTTGAGCCGACCAATGCTACCGGATATGCAACGTGTGTAAAAATTTCTGGATATACCAACGAAAATGTCCCGGCTGGAACGCACATCAAGCTGTACGGAAAGCGGGTGAAATCTTGAAAGTATACGAGAACGGCATCCTCCGCGACATGACCGCCGATGAAGTCGTGGAGTTTGAAAAGCTGGCGGCAGAGATGGCAGCGATGCCCGCGCCCGAACCAACACCCGAGGAGCGCATTGCTGCGCTGGAAAAGGACAACGCCGAGCTGCGCGAGGCGCTGGATGCGCTGATAAGCGGGGTGACGGCATGAGCGAGCTGAGAGAGCGAGTAATCGCGTACAACACCGAGATCAAGGCAGCCTTGCAGACGGTGCTTGACGCGCTGAATCCAGGCCAGCGCAAGAAACTGCTTAAAAACCCTGCCGTAAAAGCGATGGCAGAGCGGTACGGGATTGACACGGATAAGTAAGGTACGTATTGGGGGAAGGCCGAGTGCTTACTACAAACGAAATTAGGACATTTATAAACAACGATGCAGTTTCCACCCGGAAGCAGCTTGCGAAAGTTGGTTTGCGCTACTACGAGGGCAAGCACGACATCAAGGATTATCGTATTTTTTACATAGACGGTAACGGCGAGGTCAAAGAAGATAAGACGAAAAGCAATATCCGCATTTCGCATCCGTTTTTCACCGAAATTGTTGACCAAATCGTTCCGTATATCCTATCTGGCAAGGATAGGCTGATTAAATCCGATAATCCCGCCTTGCAGGAACAGCTTGACGCGTATTTTAACAACAACGATGAATTCATGGCAGAACTGGCCGACACGATTACCGGTGTACAGTCCAAAGGCTTTGACTGGATGTTTGCCAACAAGGACGAGGACGGCAAGACCCGCTTCCAGTGGGCTGACTGCATGGGTGTTGTCGAGTGTGAAGCAAAGTACACGTCGGATAAGCGGCGCTATGTGATCTACTACTACGAAGATAAAATTGACAATGAAGGAAACAGAATCGACAATATCCGGGTTTATGATGACAAAAGTGTGTGGTTTTTCACATGTATCAACGGCGGCGAAATCAAGCCGGACGAGACTGTAAAGCCAAATCCGCAGCCGCACAGCGTTTTTCAGATGGACGGCAACGGGAAAATGGGCGGCATGGGCTACGGCTTTATTCCGTTCTTCCGCATGGACAACAACAAAAAGCGTGTGTCCGCTCTGCCGCCTATCAAAGACCTGATTGACGATTACGATCTTATGAACGCGGGGCTGTCCAATAATATTCAGGACACGAACGAAGCGCTGTATGTGGTCAGGGGCTTTCAGGGTGACAACCTTGACGAGCTGATGACCAACATCAAGGCAAAGAAACACATCGGCCTTGACGATGACGGCGGTGTTGACATCCAGACCGTTGACATCCCGGTTGAAGCGCGGAAAACGAAGATGGAAGTTGATGAAAAGAATATCTATCGCTTTGGCTTTGCGCTGAATACTGCTGGCCTGAAGGACACAGCGGCCACTACAAACCTTGCTATTCAGTCGGCCTATTCCCTGCTGGAACTTCGTGCAAAGAAGCTTGAAAACCGTCTGAAGCCGTTTCTGCGCAAGCTGATTGACGTTGTGCTGAAAGAAATCAACGAGGAAAACGGTTCAGGCTACACACAGAATGACGTTTATTTCTGTTTTGAGCGCGAAATTCCGACCAATGCGCAGGAAAACGCGCAGATTGAGCTTGTGGAAGCCCAGCGCAAGCAGACGGAAATCACTACGATTCTGAACCTTGCCGGGACGATTGACGATGAAACCAAGTTGCAACTGATTTGCGAACAGCTTGATATTGATTATCAGGATATCAAAGACAAAGTGCCAAAGCCCGAAGATGACCCAACAGCAGCGGCACAGGCGGCGCTTGGCGGTATTGTGCCGAATGAGGGCAACGGTGATGTGATTGAATAAGTGGGAAAAAGAAGTCCAGCAGTCCCTTTTGGATAGTGAAGAAGCTGCAATCAAGGAGCTTGAAAAGCAGTACTCACGGGCGCTGAAGGACATCAACGATAAGGTCAAGTCATTTCAGGCAGACATTGACCTTTTAGATCAGGCGCTTTCGCAGGACGGGCTTGACGATGCAACAAAGGCGCTGCTGCAATCGCAGAAGCGGTCAAAGGTCTATCAACAGAATTATCAAAAGGCGCTTAAAGGTCAGGTCAGCGGTGTTCTTGACAAGCTGCACGGCGATAATTATGCCACAATTGACAAATATCTGAAAAGTTGCTATGAAACCGGCTATATTGGCACGATGTACGATATAGCAAAGCAAGGTGTACCCATCATCGCGCCGATAGATCAGGCGGCAGCAGTCAAAGCTATTTTGACAGATTCAAAGATCGTTGAGGGCTACTATAACCATCTTGGCGTCAACTATGACAAGCTGAAAAAAACCATCACGCAGGAGATCAGCCGTGGCATTGCTTCCGGTCTGCCTTACAGTGATATTGCTCGCAACATCAACAATGTGTCCAGCAGCGGCCTTTACAACGCGAAGCGCATCGCCAGAACGGAAGGGCATAGAATTCAGCAGACATCTTCCCGTGATGCGCAGTATGCGGCCAAGAAAAAGGGCTGTGATGTAGTCAAGCAGTGGGATTCCACACTTGACGGCAGAACAAGGGATTCGCACGCGCGGGTCGACGGCGAAATCCGGGAGCTTGACGAGAAGTTTTCCAATGGCCTGATGTTCCCCGGTGACCCATCCGGACGTGCTGCGGAAGTTATCAATTGCCGCTGCACGTCCAACACGCGGGCACGGTGGGCGCTGGATGACGGTGAGCTTCAGACGCTGAAAGAACGCGCTGAATACTTTGGGCTTGACAAAACAAAAAATTTTGAAGAGTACAAAGAAAAGTATTTGACGGCGGCTGACAAGGTAGCGGCGCAAAAGCCTGATGTATCTGCCACAACTCAAAAGCTGAGTGCAAGCATGGATAAAGCTGACTATGAGGAATACAGAAAGCTTGTTGAAGGCAATCCTGATATTGCAAAGCTGTATTCTAAGGCTGACCAAATCAGTAATATTTCGGCGTCTGCTTCAAACGGTTATTATCAGCCGTCATCTAATAGCCTTGTTTACAGCTATCCGCAGCAAAGATATATTGATAACGGCATGAGCAAGTACGAAACTTTAGCGCATGAGTATGGACATTTCTTCGATGTTATGGTAAAATACTCTACCACCAGTTATAAAGAAGCCGACGCGCTCAATGCTGTTTGCAAATATTCAAAGATAAAGAAGGCTGCATCTACGTCAGATGAATTTCTGTCTGCTATGAGGGCAGATAAGAAATATATCAAGTCGATTTTAACCGCAGAAGTAAGAGCCGATCTAAAAGCACATGACGCTTCTTGCGGTGTGCAGGATGCTATTGACGGCCTTTTCGGTGTTCGCATTGGCTGGGGTCACGGCGATAAATACTATAACCGTAAATATTCCCACATGAAGCAATTAGGTGATGAGAAAGCGGCAAAAGGCGCCTATCTTGCTTTGGGAATGGATGCAAGCAATCAGGCAAAGGTTCAGGCGATTGTTCGAAACTATGAAACCGCTTCTGAACTGTGGGCAAATATGATGTCGGCAGAAACCACAGGCGGCGAAGCTCTTGAATATATCAAGAAGTTTTTCCCGGAAACATATAAGACGTTTGTTGAAATCATCAAGGGGGCATTATGATGTTTGAAGCAAAATTGAATGAATATGAAAAGCTGTTCGGCGATCAGTTTCCGACATATCCGCTGATGCTCACGCGAACGGAAGAACAGGCTATCGAGATGATAAACGACTGTATCAAGAACGGCAAAGACGTTTATAAGATGGGCTACTTGGAAGATAGCCCGGATATATTGTATTAAAGCACCATGCATCCGCACGGTGCTTTTTCTATGCCTAAAAACGCACGGCGTGTGTTTTTAATGCGTTTATCGTGCGTTTGCAAGTTACAGGCAAGTTAAAAAATGCAGTGTTTTCAATGCTTTGTGACCATTTTCGTGATGTCACGAAAATGATAAGCAAATAAAATAAGCAAACAAAATAAGCAAACAATTCAACAAACTTTGCAAAAAAGCAGTTGTTCGATTTTTCCGAACGGCTGCTTTTTATATTTATGAAAGGTGGAACAAACCATGAAAAGATGTTGGAAAACATGGATTAAGGCCGCTGCCGTTCGTGCGGTCAAGACTGTTGCGCAGACGGCGGTTGCAACCATCGGAACGTCTGCCGTATTCAATCAGGTTGATTGGATGATGGTGGGCGGCGCTTCGCTTCTGGCTGGCATTCTGTCAATCCTGACTTCGCTTGCCGGTCTGCCGGAATGCAAGGAAGGTGAAACTGATGAATCTGCATGAATGCCTTGCCACAAATAACGCCTGTTACAAGGCCGGACAGCGGATTGCAGTCAAGGGCATCATGGTACACAGCACGGGCGCAAACAACCCGAATCTGCGGCGCTATGTGCAGCCTGACGATGGTCTGCTTGGCGTAAACCCGAACGGCAACAGCTACAATACCAAATATCCCGGTGGAAGCGCCGTCTGTGTCCACGCCTTTATTGGCAAGCTGAAGGACGGCAGCATTGCAACCTATCAGACATTGCCGTGGGATTATCGCGGCTGGCACGCTGGCGGCGCGGCAAACAACACACACATCAGCTTTGAAATCTGTGAAGATGGCCTGAACGATGCGGATTACTTTGGCAAGGTCTATCAGGAAGCGGTTGATCTGTGCGTGTACCTTTGTAAGAAGTTCGGCCTTACGGAAAAGAACATCATTTGTCACAGCGAAGGTTACAGGCTTGGCATCGCGACAAACCACGCGGATGTCATGCACTGGTTCCCAAAGCACGGGAAAAGTATGGACACCTTCCGTGCGGATGTTAAAGCGGCGCTTAACGGCGCTGTTGAACCTGTAAAGCCCGTTCAGCCGTCCACGCCTTCTACCACAGACGGCAAGATTGACACCGTGCGAGAAGTACAGCTTTGGCTTAACCGCAACTATTCCGGTGGCCTTACCCTTGATGGCCTGTACGGCAGTCGCACAAAAGCGGCTCTGACCAAGGCGCTTCAGCGTGGGCTTGGCGTTGCTGCTGATGGCATCTATGGCCCGAATACAAACGCAGCAGTACGCCGAAACAATCTGCAGAATGGCAGTACTGGCGAACTCGTGAAAGTGCTTCAGGGCTTCCTTGTCTGCCACGGCCACAAAACGGCTTATGTGGACGGAATCTTTGGCGCTGGCACGCTGGCGGCGCTGAAATCGTTCCAGCGCGCCTACGGTTTGACTGCTGACGGTATTGCCGGATGCAATACATTCGCGGCGCTATGTAGATAAAAAGGCACGGTGCTTCGCACTGTGCTTTTTTCATGCCCCGAGCATGGCGTTAAAACTGCTCCCATTTTCCGGCGCACTCCCGGATTTAACAAAGTGCTTGCCGGTGGAGACACCACGCTTAAAAACAGCGGCAAGAAAGGATAAACATGGAATTCTTGAAAGCAATTTTGGGCGAAGAACTGTTCAAACAGTTTGCGGATAAGCTGAACGCCTATAACGGTGACGAAGCCAACAAAGACAAGCAGATCAAGCTTGCCAACCTTGGCGGCGGCGAGTATGTCGGCAAAGGCAAGTATGACGCGCTTCAGGTGCTGCTTGACGACAAGACCGCCGAGCTTGACACGGCAAACGGCCTGATTGCCGACCTGAAAAAAGGCACTAAGGGCAATGAAGAACTTCAGGGCAAGATCACAAGCTACGAAGGACAGATTCAGCAGCTTCAGGAGCAGCTTCAGGAGACAAAAATCAAGTCTGCAATCAAAGTGGCGCTTTTGTCCGAAAAGGCGCTTGATGTGGATTACCTGTCTTTCAAGCTTGAAAACAAGATGAAAGAGGACGGCAAGAAGCTTGAACTTGATGATGCAGACAACATCAAGGGATGGAAAGACCTTATTTCCGAACTGAAAACGCAGTTTCCCAACCAGTTTGAAAACGAAGGTAACCGCAAATTCCTTGATGGCAGTTTGCCGCCTACTGGTGGCAGCGGGACTGTTACGCTTGAACAGTTCCGGAAAATGGGCGTTGCAGAGCGCTCAAAACTCAAAGCGGAAAACGAAGAATTGTACAACCAGTACAAAGGAAACTAAAGAAATGAGGTAATTAATTATGGCAAGAACTGGCCTTTTTGGTGGTTTTTCTTTCGATGAAGAAGTTTTCACTGACATGATGCAGGAAGCGGATTATTGGAGTAATCCCGTTCTTGCGTCCGGCGTTATCCGTCAGGACGGTTCGATCATGGATATGATCGGCAGCAAGGGCAACGTTGCGACTATCCCGATGTACACGCCTATCAACATCCATGATGCCAACATGGCCGCGCTCAACAACGACGGCCTGACTGACAACACCCCGCAGGAGATTTCCGGAAGCAAGCAGACGTGCATGATGATTCAGCGCATGAAAGCTTTCAAGGCCAAGGATTTCACCCGTGAGCTGACCGGCGCGAAGCCGCTGGATTACATCAAGGGCAAAATTCAGAATTACTATACGCAGGTCTGGGAAGATGAGCTGATGAACATCATCAACGCCGTTCTGGGCGTGTCCGCTCTGTCTACCCACGTCACTGACCTGTCTGTCACGACCGGCACTATCGGTGACGCGAACAAAATCAGCGCGACCACGCTGATTGACGCGGAACAGGCTGCGCTTGGTGACATGGCCGGTGGCCTTGGCCTGATGGTTATGCACTCCAAGATTTATGCCGCGTATCGCAAACTTGGCCTTGTCGAGTACGAGAAGTTCGTTTCCGGCTCCGGCGCTATCAAGCAGGACATCCAGCTTCCGACCATCGGCGGCAAGGTGGTCAAGGTGACTGACTACTACACGCTGGACAGCACTACTGCCGGTTTCCCGGTGTATAAGACCTTCCTGCTTGGCGAGGGCGCTATTCTGTCTTGCGACAAGAATAACTACGAGAAGCAGTACACCACGAACTACGACCCCGAGACTTCTGCTGGTACGGATAAGTTCTATACCAAGCAGGGCAAGGTGCTGCATCCGAACGGACTGTCTCTGGCCGTGGACAACATCGCGAAGGAATCCCCGACCAAGACCGAGCTGGGCACTTCCGCGAACTACAGCCTGAAGTTCAATTCCAAGAACGTCAGAATCGGCATGATTAAGTCCAACGGTTAAGGGGGAGCCAAAATGCAGGAATTCATCATCATTGACGGCTTGCCTTATCTGTACGATGGGGGCAAAGCATACGCTGTCAGATGGGATGATGAAGGTTTCACATTGGGGGAAGTATTCCGCGAGAATATTTCCCACAATGATTTCATCATGCTTTCTGAACTGTCTGTCAAGGCAAAGTGTCAGGGGCGGCTTGACAGCATCGGCAAGCCTGAACCTGAACCTGAACCTGAACCTGAACCTGTGGAAGCGCCGAAGCCCAAACGGGGCAGAAAAGCGAAGGGTGAAGCCGTATGATTATGACTGTTGCCGAACTTCGGCAGTATGTCACAACGGATGATGTAGATCAGGTGCTTGAAGCAAAGCTTCAGGCACTTGAACTGCTTATTCGGGCATACACCAATAACAACTTCCAGCAGCGGGCGTTTAGGGCGGTTGCCGTGTCCGTGCCAGACCATGACATTGTTTGCAATGGTGTGGTTCCCTTCCGCGCTGGTGACACATTGCAGATCACAGAATCTGACCTTATGCCGGATTGCCTTGTCACGGTGAAAAGCGTTTCTGGTAACACGGTCACGGTCAAGGAAAACCTGATTGATGAAAGCGGAATCGTTGTCACGAAGGTTGTTTATCCCGCAGATGTTCGGATGGGCTGCGCCAATCTGATGAAGTGGGAAATGAACAACCGCGACAAGGTTGGTGTTTCGTCTGAAACGATTTCCCGGCATTCTGTGACCTATTTCAACATGGACGGGGATAATTCCATCATGGGATATCCGAAGTCCCTGATGGGCTTTCTGAAGCCCTACATGAAAGCAAGATTCGGGCAGGGGTTGAGGGTATGAAAGGCATAGGCGGCAATACCACAGCAGTCATACAGACATACACCGCGTCCAAAAACGAAATTGGCGAACAGGTGAAGTCATGGGTTGACAAGCAGACGCTTAAAGGCTGGCTTGACCTTCAGGCCGGTGATTCCAAGTACACCACTTTCAACGCCAAGATTCAGGAATCGACACACATTTTTATTGCGGACTATGTACCGCTTGCCGATGGCATACAGGCTGAAAACAGCCGCATGACCATCAACGGCAAGCGGTATGACATTCTGCTAATTGACAATCCGATGGAAATGGGCAGCGGTTCGCAGCTTGAAATCTATCTGAAATACACAGGGGGTCAGTAATATGGCAGATGTGGAATTTCAGGACTTTTCAGCAAAAGTCAAGGACGCTGTTGATGAAACAGCGCTTCGGTTTTTGGAAGAAGCTGCAAGTGAAATCGAATCACAGGCGAAGCGCAATAGCCGCGTTGATACCGGACAGCTTAAAGGGTCGTGGAATCACCGAGTGAACGAATCTGCCGGTGAAGCAACGGTTGGAAGTCCTGAACAAAATGCTATCTGGGAAGAATTCGGCACGGGCGAATATGCGGCCAAAGGCGATGGTAGAAAAGGCGGTTGGAGCTATCAGGACGATAGCGGCAATTGGCATCACACCACCGGCAAAAAGCCGAACAGGACGCTTCAGCGGGCTTTTGACAGCACAAAGGGCAAGATCATCAACCGCGCAAAACAGATTTTCAAGGAAGGGATGAAGTGAAATGTCGAAAGAAGTTTTGGGCATCATTGACAATGCCATGAAATCCCTTGGCCTTGAATATGGCTTTGGTGAATACGGCGGTAACAGCAAGGGTGAAATCGTCTATCCCTATTGGGTTGGCAGCTACACGGAAACCGAACCGTACACCGAAGATGGCTTGCAGGAATCGAACGTCATGATTACCGGCTTTTCACGTGGGTCATGGCTTGACCTTGAAAACGGTAAAGAGAAAATCGAAAAGCACTTCAACCGGGTTTCCGGCAAAGTGGGTATCACAAGCAGCGGCAATGCCGTTGCTATTTTTTATGCTGGCGCTCTAATCGTCCCCACGGGGGATGCGGAGCTTAAAAGCATTCAAATCAATTTGAGCATCAAAGAATGGAAGGTGAATTGATATGCCTAACAGCGGCATTACTTCTGGTACTCCCGCAAAAATCCCTTTCGGGGCTGGCGTATATTTTCAGGGTGTGACTTACGATGAGAAGGTTGCACCTACGTCTGAGGCTATTCAGGCGGCTATAATCGGGGCTACTCAGGACGGCGGCACGCTGACTATCACGCCCGAATTTTTTGCCCCGGAGCTCGATGGGGCAACCGTGGCAATTAAAGAGCTTCAGCAGAAGGTCGGCGAAACTGCACAGATGGAAGTTTCTATTGCCGAGCTTTCGGCAGAGCTGGTGGCACATCTGGCTATCGGAAAGATCACCGAATCTACCGATAAGAATTATGATGTTGTCACTTCCTCTGAGCTTCGTGCCGGTCACTTCTATGAGGGCTTCGGCTATTACGGCAAGTTTACGGATGGTAGACCGATTATCATCCTCTTTAAGCACGCGCTTTGCACTTCCGGCTTCACGACCGAAGCGAAGAACAAAAACAATTCCGTGTTTAAGGGCACTTTTGCTTGCCAGTCCGATATTGCATATGGCACGACCAAACTGCCGTATGCAATCTTTATCCGCAAGGCAACCGGCTGGACTGCCGCCACGCCCGAGGACATCACCGAAACTGCATCTTAACAGCCAGAAAGGAATGTAAAAACCGATGAGCGAAAAGGAAAACATTGAAATGACTGAAGAAGTAACGGAAGAAATCAAGCCGTATAAGCTGCGCAGCCTGAAGGATAAAGACTTTTATCCTATGCTGGATATCATCACGGCTACGCTTCCGGATGATCTTGCGGATGTGTTTGTGCAGCTTGCAACCGGCGAAAAGTCCGTTGACGAAATCGGCGGCATGGTGGTTTACAAAATCGCTGTGTCCGTGCTGAAAAACGTCAGCGCTATCCCTGATAAAATCTATCCGCTGCTTTCTGACCTGTCCGGCATCCCGGCTGACGAAATCCCTGAAATGCCGTTCGGTACTACGCCCAGCATGATCTGGGACATCATTTCCGATGCGAAGAATGCAAGTTTTTTCAGGGCGCTTTCCAAATTGCTTTAATCGGTGAATTCAAGTTCATGGACATGATATATCACAGATATTCATGTCCTATGGACTTGATGAATTCCTATATTAACCGTGGGCGATTTGGGGAGTTTGTAACGGGATTCCTTCAATCGGAATACGACCGCCAAAAAGCGGAAATGGACAAGGACGAAGAAATGAAGCTATGGATTATGTACTGCCACAGCTATTCGGAAGATTCGTTCCTTGACTGGAAAAAGAAAGTCCTTAGAATCGGCAGCAACGGGCAACGCCAAGGCACGGATGCCGATCTGACGGATAAAGACATTCAAGCGATCTGCGACGATTTGTTTGCAGAAGAATAAGAATCTGATAAAAGTTCCTGATGGCTGATGGGCTGACCATTCGGGCATAAAGGGGTTATCCTTATGGAACTTTTCAAAATACTTGGCACTATTGCCGTTGATAACGAAAAGGCAAATCAGGCCATAGACGATACAGCGGCAAAAGCCGATAAATCCAGCGGCAAAACTTCGGAATCCTTCAAGAAAATCGGCAAAGCGGCCGGAACCGTTGCAAAAGGCATTGTCACAACGGGCGCAGCGCTGGGTGGCGCGTGGATTGCCGCCATTGAAGGAACGCGGGAATACCGGACTGAAATGGGAAAGCTCGACACCGCCTTTGTAACAAACGGCCATTCCACGGATGCGGCCAAAAAGACCTATCAGGATTTACAGGCGGTGCTTGGCGATACGGATGTATCTGTTGAAGCTGCAAACCACCTTGCGGTGATGACCGATAACGAAAAGGATTTACAGACTTGGACAGACATCTGTACCGGCGTTTTCACAACGTTCGGCGATTCTCTGCCCATCGAAGGGCTTACTGAAGCGGCCAACGAGACGGCGAAAGTCGGCGAAGTAACCGGCCCGCTTGCGGATGCTTTGAACTGGGCTGGCATTTCAGAAGATGCGTTTAATGAAAAGCTTGCAAAGTGCTCCACAGAGCAGGAGCGGCAAAAGCTGATAATGGAAACGCTGAACGGCACATATTCCAAGGCATCCGAACAGTACAAGAAAACCAACAAGGATGTCATGGATGCGAACCGAGCGAATGAGAAGCTAACAAGCGCCTTTGCGGAGCTTGGCCGGGTCGGAGAACCGATCTTGACCGCTATCAAAACCAAGGTTGCCGAAATGGTGACTTCTGCTGTTCCAAAGCTTGAAGCATTTATCAAGAAGGTCAAAGACCTGAAAAAATGGATACAGCAAAACAAACAGGCTATCCATAATTGGGCGGCGGTTATTATCGGCGCGACCGTCAGCGTTGGCGCTTTTCTTCTGGTATTGAAATGGGGCACTATAATGTCTGCCGCTACAAAGGCCATAAAAGGTGTTAGGGCGGCTATTCTGCTGTTTAATGCAGCGCTAAGGGCTAATCCCATCGGGCTTGTTGTAAGCCTGATAGCGGGGCTTGTGGCGGCATTCCTGTACCTTTGGAAGAACAACGAGGGTTTCCGAAATTTCTGGCTGAAAATGTGGGAGAAAATCAAGTCTGCGACAGGTTCAGCCGTGAAATGGATAAAAAACAAGTTCGGTGATCTGAAAGATGCTGTCGCAAAGGTTACGGCTACCTTTGAGAGCATCAAAAGCGCTATCACAGACAAGATGGACGCTGCAAGGGATAAGGTCAAAGGTGTCGTTGACAAAATCAAGGGGTTCTTCCCCTTGAAAATTGGCAAGATATTCAGCGGCCTGAAAGTGCCTAAAATCAGCGTATCAGGTGGCAAAGCGCCTTTCGGAATTGCCGGAAAGGGTAAGTTGCCGAATTTTGATGTTAAGTGGAACGCAGAGGGCGGTATCTTTGATAAGCCGACGATTTTCAACACACGCACAGGCTTTCAGGGTGTTGGTGAAGCTGGAAAAGAAGCCATTGCGCCCATATCACTATTGCAGGGATATGTCAAGGACGCTGTGAAAGGCGAGAATGACGGCATTATAAACACGCTTATCGACCAAAACCGGATGCTGATGGACTTTCTGTCACGGGTCATCCCGAAGTCCGTCGAGCTTGATTCCGGTGCGCTTGTGGGGAATCTACTTCCCGCGCTGGATATGGGGCTATCCAATCGGCTTGCCCATGCGCAGCGAGGGAATACACGTTAGACCATCTTTTTGATGGTCTTTTTTTAATATCAAAGCCAATGGGAAAGGGGCTGATAACCATTGGAATTGTTTAAGATTTTTGGAACCATTGCTTTGAAAGGCAAAGACCAATTCAACGGCGATCTTGACGAATCTTCCAGCAAAGCCGAAAAACTATCCGACAAGATTGGAAAGGGGCTTGGCGCGGCTGCGAAGCTTGGTGCTAAAGCCGTTACGGCTGCGGCATCTGCTTTCGGTGTGCTGACCAAAAAAGCGCTTGACAGCTATGCCGAGTATGAACAGCTTGTCGGCGGCGTTGAAACGCTGTTTGGTGCAAGGGGCGCAAAAAGCGCCGAAGAATACGCAAAGCTTGTAGGAAAATCAGTCGGCGAAGTAACGGAAGAATACGAAATCTTAAAATCCGCAGAATCACTTATGATGGAACAAGCAGAACAGTCTTGGAAATATCAAGGTATGTCTGCAAATGAGTATATGGAAACTGCTACAAGCTTTGCGGCAGCGCTAACATCAAGTTGTGAAGATGCGATTACTGCTGCAGAACTGGCAGATATGGCAATCGGCGATATGTCAGATAACGCAAATAAAATGGGTTCTGACATGGCAAGTATACAAAACGCATATCAAGGTTTTGCAAAGCAAAACTATACCATGCTGGACAACCTGAAACTTGGCTATGGCGGCACAAAAGAAGAAATGGAACGGCTGATTTCCGATGCGAACAAATTGATGGAAGCCCAAGGGTTGGCCGGTGATTTGACCATAGATAAGTATTCCGATGTTGTTAGAGCTATCCATATGGTTCAGGTTGAGATGGGCGTATTTGGCACAACATCAGCGGAAGCTGCAAGTACGATTCAGGGTTCGGTCAATATGATGAAGGCTGCGTGGTCTAATCTGCTTACGGGCATCGGTGATGATTCGCAGGATTTTGATAAACTTTGTGATAATTTCGTTGAAAGTGTTGGCACGGCAGCGCAAAACATTCTGCCCAGATTGGAAAAGATTTTAGCTGGTGTCGGGTCGCTTGCTGAAAGACTTGCGCCCGTTGTCGCTGCGGCAATACCGGGGCTTGTCACAACCGTTCTGCCGAAGCTTGTTCAGGCTGGTGTTTCGATGATCGGCGCCATCTTGCAAGGCCTTGTGCAGATGCTGCCGCAAATTATCCAGTATGGTCTTGATTTGACCATCACATTGATTGAATCAATATCGTCTGATCCAGAAAGTCTTGTCGAAACGGCAATAATGCTTGTCGTGACCATCGTTTCCGGGCTTATTGATGCTTTGCCCAAGCTGATTGCGGCTGCGGCTGAACTTGTGACGGGGCTACTAAGGGCGCTGATTAGTAATGCTCCGAATCTTCTTGCCGCTGGCCTAAAGCTGGTGGGAAAAATCGCGGAGGGCATTGCAAACAGCCTTGGCGAAATTGTTAAGGCAGGTGCAAAAGTGGTTGATTCCATAATCGACGGCATCGCCGGAGCATGGAAAAAGCTAACTGGATGGTTTAAGGGAATCTGGAATGATCTGTTCGGCGGCTTGTCAGCTAATGTTAGCGTAAATGGCAGCGCCAAAGGTGCAGTTGCAGGTGTTAACGGTTCCCATGCGTCCGGTCTTGACTATGTGCCTTTTGATGGTTACATCGCCGAGCTGCACAAGGGCGAAATGGTTATCCCGAAACGGGAAGCGCAGACGCTGCGGAACAGCGAAGAAACAGATTATCTTCTGCGGCAGATTCTTGATTGCCTGAAATCTTCGCAGACGATCAGCATCAACACCCGTGAATTCGGGCGTCTTGTTAGGGGTGTTACGTAATGCTTGAAACAGTAAAATATCAGAATCATTTGGGCGAAGAAATCAACTTTTCTGAAAACGGTATCTATGTGAAATCGTCCGACTTGCATGATTATGCTTGGAACTACACCGAACGCGGCGGGAAAATAACTTCCTTCAAGCGTAACGTCATCAACAAGAAAATCGATCTTGCTATTTCGTGCGAAAGTGAAGATGCTGGCATTCAGAAAAGGAATGCTTTGGTGGAATGCTGTGAAAAAGATGTTCTTGCAAGGCAGCCGGGGAAAATTTTCGTCAATGGGTACTATCTGAAGTGCTATGTAACATCGTCATCGAAGTCTAAGTACTTGGATTCTATGAAAACGATGCTGGTTTCTTTGGAACTGCTATCTGATGAACCGTTTTGGGTCAAGGAAGTTGAAGCAACGTATACAGCAGATTCGAGCGGTGCTATCACCAGCGTAACAAATTTGCTGAATCACGAAGCAAATTTCTGCCTTAAAATCTCTGGCGCAACGGATAACCCGACTGTAGTTATCGGCAACGCAATTTACGGATGCACTTTCACGCTTTTGGCGAATGAGCAGCTTGTTATTGATTCGATGGCGAAAGATATCTACAAACTCGCTGCCGGTGAAAAGATTAATGCTTTCGGTGACCGTTACATTCAATACACGCCTGACGGTAAATTTGTAGATAAAAATTTCAAGAAAATTGCTGCCGGAAGTAACTACGTATCGGCCGGAGATGATTTCCAGTGGTCGCTTACCCTTTATGACGAGAGGAGCGAACCGAAATGGATTTAATTTATATGAATTCGTCAATGAAAGGCATTGGCGTTATGAAAGCATATGATTTTGATCTTGCGTTCGGTTCAGACGAAAACGATTTCGAACTTAAAGTTGATGTATCAAACCATTGCTGTGAAGCCGGTTACTATGTGCACATTATCGGAACGGAATATGGCGGAATAATTGACGCTGTAGCTTCCGATACAGAAACCGGAGAAGTAACATACACCGGCAGGACATGGCACGGAATTTTGAATTCAAAAGTGCTGTGCCCTGATGACGGGCAGGACTACTTCATAACACTAAGCAGCAACGCAAACCGTGTGATTGATGACCTGATTTACCAACTCAACTTAACATCAATTTTTGAATCCGATTCGAGCGCGTCTACACTGACGATCGACGGCTACAAAATGCCGCGATATATTGCCGGATATGATGGGATTGTAAAAATGCTACAAACTGTAAGTGGAAAGCTCATCATGTCTTTTAATGGGAAAAAGATCATTTTGTCGGCTGTTCCTATCGTTGACTACACCAATGATGGAATTATTGCTTCCGGCGTGATGTCTTTCCAAGTAAAAAAGACATCGAAAAAAATCAATCATTTGATTTGTTTGGGGCAGGGCGAACTAAAGGACAGAACGGTTGTGCATCTATATGCTGACGATAGCGGCAGCATAAGCCAAACGCAGACGCTAACTGGCGCGGATGAATACACGGCGGTATATGATTACCCAAGCGCGGAAAGTACGCAAAAGCTGATTGATGCTGGCGCGTCCAGATTGGCCGAGCTGCAAAAGCAAGATGATTTGTCATTTGGTTTGAGCGAAGCGGAATATGCCTTTGATGTCGGGGATATCGTTAGCGCGATTGATACCGTCACCGGAATTTCCGTTTCTGTACCGATTACCAAAAAAATCGTAAGCATCCGAAATGACTATATGTCCGTATCTTACGAAACCGCGATCGGAAAGAACGGAACATCAAGCAGCGGGTCAAGCGGCGGCAGTGGCGGTGGTGGCGGCACTTTTATCAACGTTGACGCGGCGCTATCTACCACGTCGGCAAATCCGGTGCAAAACAAAATCGTGACCGCTGCGCTAAACAGCAAAGCCAGCACAGCAGCGGCTACACAGTCAGCAGCTGGCCTGATGTCTGCCGCGGACAAGACCAAGTTGGACGGCCTGACTGCCATGACGGCCGACGAGATGCGCGAAATCTGGAACGCGAATTGAAAGGACTGATAGTATGGACGAATCCACATACGTAGGGCCGACCGCGGCCGCGAAACTTGCTGCGCTGGCAAAGGCGGAGCTGGGCAAAAAGGCTGGAAAGGACGTCGCCACGGCCGAAGCTGGCGGCCTGATGTCCGCCGTTGATAAGGTAAAACTGGACGGCATTGAGGAAGGCGCGACCAAGACCATCGTGGACGACGTCATGTCGGACACATCCACCAACCCCGTGCAGAATAAGGTGGTCATGCAGTACATCGGCAGCCGCGGCACTCTTCCGCCGGTCAGCGCTCAGAACGATACGATGCTGATTCAGGTCGTGCACGGGGCTTATGCGCTGCGCACCAAAGAATCCATCTTCCCGGTCGACGACGCGCTTGACACCGAGTCCAAAAACGCCGTGGAAAACTGCGTGATCGCGCGCCGTTTTGAGCAGCTGAGAGGGGTCACGCTGCCCGCGACCAGCACGCGCGACGGCCTGATGCCCAAGGACGACAAAGCCAAGCTGGACGATATTGAGACTGGTGCGAACAAGACGATTGTTGACGCAGCACTTGACGCTACCAGCACGAACCCTGCCCAGAACAAGGCCGTCAAGGCCGCGCTGGATAAAAAAGCGGACAAGACGGCGTTGGATAACAAGGCAGATACCACCGTTGCTACGGCCAGTGCAAATGGCCTGATGTCTGCTGCCGATAAGAAAAAATTGGACAGTATGTACGACATTGTCGCTACATCCACGGATGGAGAAACATTTGACATTACACCTGCACAGTTGCATGAAAAACTGAAAGGTGTTCCAACCACCTGCGCGATCAAGGTTGTGGATACAATCATCCCGTTGTATCGAGTGCAGTTGCAGAGTGGTGGGGACACAAGGTATATTTTCCAAATCACAAAGGACAATGGATTTTGGGAACCCAATACAAGACTGGCGTATACTGCATCGGCTGGCGGTACATATGCGGGTACAACATGGGTAAAGTCCGAATACGATTTGCTTGCAAGCACTCCCGGCATCCTGAAATTCACTGGCGCTGCCGAGGCGCAGTTTAGCGGTTCAAAAGATGTGACCATAGACATCCCGACAGGAGAAGGTTCTGTTCGGTACGATGAAACGCAAGAACTGACATCCGATCAGAAATACCGCGCGCGCCAAAACATTGGGGCGGTCAGCCAAAAGTACGCGTTTTTCGATGGCGCTGTAATGTTGCAGGCAATCGGGCATGATGACGGTGTAAGTGTTGTAAACATTACGCCAAGCGAAAAAAGCAATGACTACACGCTTGCGCTTGATGCTGGGCCTGAAAATGTACCGGTATGTGTGTCCGGCATTGAAACCCCGACAGACGCGCAGACTGACTGCGCGGCAAACGTGGCCTACGTCAAGGCAAAAATCGCCGAAGTCGCTGCGAGCGGCGGAGTGGACGTTGATAATGCGCTGTCTGCTACGTCTACCAACCCCGTCCAAAACAAGGTCATCACATCTGCGCTGACCGGCAAAGCCGGTACGGCAGTGGCGACCACGTCCGCCAACGGCCTGATGTCCAAGGCGGATAAAACTAAGTTGGACGGAATCGAAGCGGGCGCAAATAAGATCACCATTGATAGCACTATGTCCGGGTCATCGGTCAACCCTGTGCAGAACAAGGTAATCAAGCAGTACGTCGATGACAAGGTGGCTGCTGCTGGCAGCAATATCACTGTGGACGCAGCGCTATCCAGCACCAGCACGAACCCGGTGCAGAATAAAGCGGTCAAGGCAGCGGTTGATGCCAAGGCCGATAAGACCGCGTTGGATGCAAAGGCGGACAAGACTGCACTGGACGCCAAAATGGACAAGTCTGGCGGCACGTTTACCGGCAACGTCTACGGTAAGTATTTTTGCGGTACATGGCTGCAATCCACGGCCGCTAGCGATCTGGGGCGTACACCGGGCAAGATCGCCGTGCTGGACGACAGCGGCTGGGTGTACTATCGCACGCCCGCCGAGCTGTTTGGCGATCTTGGGATTGCCAACGCAATCAAGTCCTACGTTGATACTGCAATCGTAGCAGCAATCAACAGCAGTTATTAAGGTGGTGAAACGATATGCCTACTAATGTGACACTTACAAATTATATGGCGAACGGTGGGAAAGGTTGGTTTCCGGCCACGCGCGGAAACTGCACGTGGCTCAACTCATCCATCACGCCGGGCGACGGGGCCGCGTCCAGCGTTAAAATCACGCCGTCCGGTGCTGGGGAGTGTACATTGACATCCGCAGCGCACAATCTGGTTGCATCGCACAAATACTATATCAGCTTCAAGGTGCGGTTCGCGTCGGCTACACAGGGCACTTGCGATTGGTACTGGCCAGTCGCCGAGCCTTGTGCAGCGCAAAACATGGCTTTTAATGTTGCGGCGGAAACGTGGGTGCGCCTGTCAGCGGTGTTTGATCGCACAAGTTTTAGCGATGGCAGCTACCCTTGCCGCTTCGATTACAACAACACTGATGGGAAGAACACGCCGTTTTGGTTCACAAGTTGTATGCTAATCGACCTAACCGCTGCCTTTGGCGCTGGTTTGGAGCCGAGCAAGGAGTGGCTGGACAAGCACGTGGCGGCATTTGCGGATTCGCAGAAAGTTCAGTACATGGAAAACCTTGGCGAGTTGTTTGTCGACATCGCAAACGCAATCCGTACCAAGAGCGGTCAGTCAGGTAAGATCATGGCCTGCGATTTTGCGGATCGCATCAGAGCGCTGTGACGGGAGGCCATCATATGGCAATCACAATCGCAGACGGGCGCGTCGCGCATAACAATCTTCCGCCGTACTTGTCTGTGTACGTTTGGAAGCGGACAGCGTAATTATATAGGAGGTTAAAAATGAACGGAATCACATTCGGCAATTATCATTCGTATGATGATCTTCACCTGATTCTTGCGTCGAAAGAAATCGGTGCGCCAACGGTGAAAACCATGAAGATTGATGTTGCGGGGGCTGATGGGTCACTGGATTTGACTGACTATTTCGGTGAACCTAAGTATGGGAATGTGATACACAAATTTCAGTTTTCAACAATTGGTTCGCAGTCGGAATTCCCTGCCACATTTTCGGCTGTTAAAAATGCTTTACATGGTAAAAAAATGCGGGTCATCCTTGACGATGATTCGCATTTTTTCTATGTGGGGCGGCTTGACGTTTCAAGCTTTACATCGTCCAAGGGCATCGGCAAAATCAACATAGAAGCGGATTGTGAGCCGTACAAGTACAAGGCGGCAAAAACTGTTGTCACGCAAGCCGTAAATGGCGAAACGGCAATTACTTTGGCCAATCTCCGCAAGCGCGTTGTGCCGGAAGTGTTGATTGAAGCTGATAGCGCCCTGCACATTGTCTATAACGCATACAGCGTGTGGGACTTGGGGAGCGGGAGCTATACACTGCCGGAACTGGAATTAAAGGCCGGGGAAAACACTGTTTCTGTCACGGGTACAGGAAGCATCACGTTTTCTTATCAGGAAGCGGGGCTGTGATATGTACAGAGCATATTGCGACGGCCTGACGCTGTATAACAGCAATCTGGAAAGCCTGAAAATTTTTAGCCCTTCCGTTGAATTGGAGCTGAATAAAACCGGCAGCTTCTTATTCACAGTTTATCCCGATCATCCACAGTACAACGCCATTCAAAAGCTGCGGTCGATTATCACGGTTTATCAGGATGACTATTTGCTTTTCCGGGGGCGTGTGCTGGACGATGAAATTGGCTTCCACAACGAAAAGCACGTCACTTGCGAAGGTGAACTTGCCTTTCTGCTGGACAGTGTGCAAAGACCATACGACTATTCCGGGACGGTTGCCGGTTTTCTTAACCTGCTAATTGATAACCACAATGCGCAGGTGGAAGAAGCAAAGTGGTTTACTGTCGGAAATGTCACGGTCACTGACCCGAATGATTATATCGTCCGGTCGAATATTGAATATGTCGATACGTGGACGGAACTGCAAAAGAAGCTGGTTGATCTGCTGGGCGGGTATATCGTCATACGGCATGAAGGTTATATCAACTACATTGACTACTTGCAGGACTTCACGCTTCTTTCGCCGCAAAAAATCACGTTCGGGAAGAATCTGCTTGACCTGAAGCGGATTAGAAAGGGCGCTGACATTGCAACTGCTTTGATTCCATTGGGCGCAAAGATAAAGGATGACGAAGGGAAGGACACGGACAACCGCCTGACCGTTGCTTCTGTTAATGATGGCCTTGATTACATCATCGACGAAGAAGGCGCTGACAAGTACGGCCTGATTTTTGTCACGCATACATGGGATGATGTTACAGAAGCGACAAGCTTGCTGACCAAGGCCAATGCACACTTGGACGGTCTTGTCAATCAGCCTGAAACCATCGAATTGACGGCGGCAGATTTGGCAACCGTGGACGCTTCTTTCAGCAGCTTCCACCTTGGTACATACGTCAAAGTAACAAGCAATCCGCACAGCATAGATCAAAATTTCCTTGTTACAAAGCTGTCTTTGAAGCTGTTGGAGCCGGGAGCGAACAAACTGACGCTTGGCGGCGTGTTTGAGGGCATTTCCGGGGCGCTGGCTGGCGTTTCCGGCGCGCAGGGTGAAATTATACTGCAAATAGAAAATGCGTCTAAAACAGCTTCTACAGCCATTTACAACGTAGAACAAAACCTGCTTGCGTCTTTACAAGTGACCGAGGAAAACATCAAGTCAACTGTTGCCGAAAACTACTATCTGAAAGAAGATACGGACGCGCTTGTTTCTTCGGTCAGCACGGAGATCGAGCAGACGAAGGAAAGCGTGGAAATCCAGTTTAATCAATTCAGCGCCGACATTGAAGCAGTTGCTTCCGGTACAGATGCAGAGTTTGAAGAAATCCGAAAATATATCCGCTTTATTGATGGGTCAATTCTGCTGGGTCAAGTCGGGAATGAACTGGAATTGAAAATCAGCAACGACCGCATATCTTTTCTTCAAGACGCTGTTGAAGTGGCTTATTTCTCTGACAATAAGCTGTACGTGACGGACGGCCATTTTCTGCATTCGCTTCAACTTGGAAGCTTTGCCTTTATTCCAAGGGCAAACAACAACCTTAGCTTCAAGAAAGTTGGTGGTTGATATGGCGAAAACAGGGACAATCACAAAGGCAATCCGAACGGGCTATCAAATGAAAATTGTCTGGACAGTTGGCAGTCAATCAGTTGCAAATAACACTTCCAGCGTCACAGTCAAGGTGCAGCTCGTTTCCACCGGCGCAAGCTACACGATCAATTCCAGCGCAAGTAAAAGCGGAAGCCTGACCATCAACGGCACAAAATACACCTTTTCTTTTTCTGCGGCGCTGTCTGGTAATCAGACGAAAACACTGTTCACGAAAACGGTCACCATAGCACACAACGCTGATGGAAGCAAGACTTGTGCTTTTGCGTCTACCATCGACATCAAGGTTACGCTGGGCGGCACGTATTATGATGATGTCACGGCATCTGGCAACGGAACATTTGACACTATTCCACGAGCTACAACGCCGACGCTTTCAGCAAGCAGCGTCAACATGGGCACAAGCATTACAATCAATATGCCGAGGGCGGCAAGCGCCTTTACGCATACGCTGACCTATAAATTCGGCAATGCAACCGGCACGATTGGCAGCGGCCTTGGCACAAGCAAAGCATGGGAAGTGCCGCTTACCCTTGCAAACCAAATCCCTTCCGGCACATCCGGTACTTGCACAATTACCTGTAAGACCTATAACGGAAGCACACTGATTGGAACAAAGGCGGTTTCTTTCAAGGCGAATGTCCCGGCTGCTGTTGTGCCAACCATTTCGACCGTTTCCATGACGGAAACAGTTTCCGGTCTTGCTGCTAATTTTGGCGCTTTTGTGCAGGGTAAATCCAAGGTCAAGATCGGCATTGTTGCGGCTGGGGCTTTCGGCTCGACAATTAAGGCGTACAAGACAACCGTTGACGGAAAGAGCTACACCGGCGCAGCGCCTACAACCGGCACACTATCCAGCGGTACAAAGTCCGTCACGATCATCGTTACCGACAGCCGAGGACGCACGGCAAAGGCCACAAAAACGCTGACAGTCATTGCTTATGCAGCGCCGGTTATCAGGGGCATATCTGCTGTAAGATGCTTGGCAGACGGCACGGAAAACTATGACGGCAAGCATGGGAAGATTGGCTTTGGCTTCAATATTTCGCCTGTTTCAAACCAAAATACAAGCAAATATACGCTGGAATACAAGGCCAAGGCGTCAAGCGAATGGATAAAGTTAAAAGAAGGTACAGGATATACGCTATCAACTACGCTAATAACTGATGCTGTCATGGACATTGATTTGGCGTATGACGTGCGCTTGTCGGTAAAAGACTATTTCACTACGATCGCAAAAACCGTGGAGATACCAACGGCGTTCACGCTGCTGGACTTTAACGCTTCCGGCCGTTCCGTTGCCTTTGGTAAGGTGTCCGAGCTTCCCGAGGGAGTAGAAATAGGCTTGGATATGTCTATCTATAAAGATGTTTTTATGGGTGGCAACAAGCGGTCAAACGATGAAAAGAATATGTATTTCCAGTCAACGGCGGCAGCGGCTAATGTGCATAACTGCAAGCTATATGGCGGCAACGGCAGCAGTATCACATCAATTGGCTGCTGGGACAGTTTGAACAGCATCGGAATCTGGCGTTATTTGACCGGCACGAAAAATATGGTCATTGACCGGAATGTAACTTTGACGCACGGAAACGGCGCGGATGAGTTCATTACATCCGGAGCGGTTACGCATGGAAGCAGGACAGGCCATGTGCTTTTTTCCAACGGACTTTTAATCCAGTGGGGCGTGGAATCTATCACGCCAGTTGCAAATACTCCAACCGCAAAATCTGTCACATTTGCGGTTCCGTATACAGATGTGCCGATGGTTCTGACAACAGCTATAACCACCGTGCCGGGGACATCGGTATCAGGAAACGCATCAGCTAATATAACCGCTACGGGCTTTGACGCTTATGTCACCCGAAACAGTACAACCAGCACTTCTGTCGGATGGATTGCTGTTGGATATAAATCTAAATCTGAATAAAGAAGGTAAATCGTATGGGCTTTGACGTATCTACCATTATCGTTGCATTTCTGGCACTTGTCGGCACACTGACCGGCGCATATCTTAGCAACAGCAAAACAAAGGCGCTGCTTGCATATCGTCTGGAACGGCTTGAAGAACGTGTGAACAAGCACAACAACCTTGTGGAACGCACATACCACATTGAAGAAGAACAGGAAATCATCAAAGAAAAAATCAAAGTGGCGAACCACAGGATAGACGATCTGGAAAAAGACAGGCTATAATGAAAAAGGCAAGGGGTAATCCCTTGCCTTCTTTTTTTATGCCTTTTTTGCTTTCGCTTCAAGCTGCTTTAGTTTTCTAATATTCCCGTTTGTTTCTTCAGAATTGATGATGTATTCTTCGAAATACTTGCCCTCACATTCGCCAATCTGATAATAGTGTTTTTTACCATCATCTAAATACTGGAGATAAGACTTAATAGCGGCAACGCACTGTCGCGGTTCTTCGGCTTCACAAATTCCTTTTCGAAACACAGATAGTTCAGATTCAATCTGGTCTATTACATCTTTTTTGTAGGCCATCCAACCGAACGGCAATTCGCCATCTGGTGTTAGCCTGTCAATTGGCTCTCCGACACTGTTTTTTTCTATGGAGCCTTTTTTCTTAAACATATCAAACAAGCCCATATTTGCACCGCCTTAAAAAGATGCTTGTATTCTATGCCTGAAAGCCGGGAAAGGCAATATCCAGCACAAATAATCAGCACTTTGCACTTTTCAAGCGGTCAAAATCTGGTCGTTTTGACAAAGAAAAGGGACGGTTTGCACCGTCCCTTCGCTGTTAATCTTCGATATCCGCTTGCGTGTCAGCAATCAGATTATCAAGCAGCTTTTCAGCCTTTTCATAATCCTTTTCTTTCAGCGCCGCTTTTAGGTCTTTCAAATCCCTTGCAAGCTTTCGCAGATAGCTCTTAAATACTGCCATTTTTATACCGTCCTTTATCTTGATTTATCAGGTGGTTTCCCTTCCTGACTGTCTCTATTATAATACACTTATTAAGTGTATGCAAGCCTGAATACCGCACAAAGATACACTTAATAAGTTGTGCATATCGTACACTTGTTAAGTGCATAATATTGTGGTACAATATCGGCAATTGAAGGAGGTTTTCTAAATGTCCAATTATTCAGAAGCCAGAAAAAACGCAAACAAGAATTGGGATAGCAAGAATCTTGACCGAATTTCCGTTGCTTTGCCGAAGGGCAGCAAGGACGCGCTAAAAGCTCATGCAGAAAGTACGGGCGAAACCGTGAACGCCTTTATCAAACGGGCAATCATGGAAGTAACCGAAATGGACAATATGCACCGTGCATATCAGCGTGGGCTTTTGCGGCAGCTTGAAAAAGTAACGGACGCGCTTGCCAGCGGCGATAGTGTAAGCGCAAAACGGTTGATCGGAGAGTTGGTAGAAGATACGAAAGCGGATATAGCGGATTAAAAGAAAAGGGGCAGACTTCGGTCTACCCCTTTTTGCTATCCGTTTATCTTTTCTTGCAATTCCTCATAGGTGATGATGTCCTTGACATACAGTTCAAACAGCACGTCTATATACTGCGCTTTGCGCTTCTTGTATTCTGCTTCGCTTATTTCCCCGGCCATAAGCCGCTTTTCAAGATGGCCTAATACTATGTTGCCATTCATTTCTATTCCCCATTTCTTTTATGGTTGATATAATCAGTAATATCAGCGGTTTGGTGTTATTAGTAGCATGATAAGCCTACTAATTCGGAGTTCATCGCCATGATCGCCGACTGCCTGAGTCTGCGGCAGAAGCAGAGCGCGTGCTGACGCGCGGCATGGATGGCAGAGGGATACACAAGCGCCCCCGAACCCAAAACGGTTCGGGGGCGCTTTCTGTCAAATAAGTGCTGCTTTTTTTGAAAAAGAGGTTTGCGGCCTGACTGCAGCGCACGCGCTGCCCGGGCTTACCAGCTCGGGAACAGGGCAAGAAAATCGTCGAGGTTGCGGTA
>ERZ791808.495-NODE-495-length-44784-cov-3.928302_pt1 | contig 44784 bp, 38 predicted proteins | sample MGYA00510305_ERZ791808 | MGnify/ENA primary metagenome ERZ791808 (study PRJEB30046, sample SAMN00792024) | human gut metagenome | study: EMG produced TPA metagenomics assembly of the A metagenome-wide association study of gut microbiota in type 2... | reverse complement strand
ATTTGTACTCGTTACAAATATGAAAAACTAATAAGATGAAAAGTAGTTTACCTGTTCGTATCTACCGTTTTTATGTGGAGGGCTTTCGTCAGATGACGTTAGGCAAGACACTTTGGGCAATTATTCTCATTAAGCTTTTTATTATGTTTTTTATTTTGCGGCTCTTTTTCTTCCCGAATGTTTTGAATCAGAAAGGGACGGAAGAAGGGAAGCAGGAGTATGTGGCAACAGAGTTAATAGAGAGGGGTATGGAGTAGATTCAAATTCATCCTGATGTTTTTTAAAATCATCAGGGTGATTGAATAAAAACATCAAGATGAATTTAAAAAACATCGAGATCATTTAAAACTTAAAATAATATACGTATGATTGAAAACATTGATGCTTCATTGATTGACTGGTCGAGAGCGCAATTTGCACTTACTGCCATTTATCATTGGATTTTTGTCCCGCTCACTCTGGGGCTTGCCGTTATCATGGCAATTATGGAAACGCTGTATGTACGTACAGGCAAGGAGTTTTGGAAACAGACCGCCCAGTTCTGGATGAAACTGTTTGGTATAAATTTCGCGGTAGGTGTAGCTACCGGATTGATTCTGGAATTTGAGTTCGGAACCAACTGGAGTAACTATTCATGGTTTGTGGGTGACATATTCGGTGCTCCGCTTGCCATCGAGGGTATATTGGCTTTCTTCATGGAAGCTACGTTCATCGCTGTGATGTTCTTCGGGTGGAACAAAGTAAGCAAACGTTTTCACTTGGCATCTACATGGCTTACGGGCATTGGTGCTACAATCTCTGCCTGGTGGATTCTTGTTGCCAATGCCTGGATGCAGTATCCTGTAGGCATGGAGTTCAATCCGGATACGGTACGTAATGAAATGGTGGATTTTATGGCAGTGGCCACTTCACCGATGGCGGTAGTTAAATTCTTCCATTCCGTGTTGAGCGGATGGGTATTGGGAGCTGTGTTTGTAGTGGGCGTAAGCTGCTGGTTCCTATTGAAGAAACGTAATAGGGAATTTGCTTTGTCAAGTATTAAAATAGCAGGAATCGTAGGTTTGGTGGCCTCTTTACTATCTTTATGGTCGGGTGATTCATCCGGTTATCAGGTAGCCAAGACGCAGCCGATGAAACTTGCTGCAGTAGAGGGACTCTATGAAGGAGGCAACAGTGTGGGAATTGTGGGAGTAGGAGTACTCAATCCTGATAAAGAAACATATAATGACGGTAAAGAACCGTTTGCTTTTCGAGTGGAAATACCCAGTCTGCTTTCTCTTCTCGCCACCCGTTCGCTGGATGGCTACGTGCCCGGCATCAAAGAGATTATCGAGGGAGGATATGAAATGGCGGATGGAACGAAAGCCCTTTCTGCCGAAGAGAAAATAGAAAAAGGAAAGATCGCTATACAGGCATTGAGTGATTACCGCAATGCAAAGAAAGAAAAAGATGAAGTCACTGCTGAAACTGCTTACCGGACGTTGCAGGATAATGTGAAATACTTCGGTTACGGCTATATTAAAGATGTGAACGAACTGGTTCCCAATGTGCCTTTGAATTTCTATGCTTTCCGTGTGATGGTGATTTTGGGAGGTTACTTTATACTTTTCTTCCTTGTGGTACTGTTCTTTGTATATAAGAAAGACTTGTCGAAAATGAGGTGGATGCAATACGTTGCTTTGTGGACTATCCCGTTCGGATACCTAGCCGGACAAGCAGGTTGGATTGTTGCCGAAACCGGACGTCAGCCGTGGGCCATACAGGATATGCTGCCTACTTCCGCCGCTATCTCCAAACTGAGTGTCGGCTCTGTACAAACAACCTTTTTTATCTTCCTTGCACTCTTTACGATTATGCTGATTGCCGAAATCGGTATTATGCTTCGTGAAATAAAGAAAGGCCCTCAATCGGAACACACAAATCATTAATCCCTTAAATTATAGATGATATGGATGCAACATATATTTTCTTACAGCAATATTGGTGGTTTTTGGTCTCTTTGCTGGGGGCTATATTAGTTTTTCTTTTATTTGTACAGGGAGGCAATTCCTTGTTGTTCTGCTTGGGTAAAACGGACGAGCAACGCTCCTTGATGGTCAATTCCACCGGAAGAAAGTGGGAATTTACATTTACCACGCTCGTCACCTTCGGAGGTGCTTTCTTCGCGTCTTTTCCATTGTTCTACAGTACCAGTTTCGGCGGAGCTTATTGGTTATGGATGATTATTCTTTTCAGTTTTGTGCTTCAGGCAGTAAGTTATGAATTTCAGTCGAAAGCGGGCAATCTGCTTGGCAAGAAGACTTATCAGACATTTCTCGTTATCAACGGAGTGCTGGGCCCGGTATTGTTGGGAGGTGCAGTGGCAACATTCTTTACCGGTTCGGGGTTCTATGTAAATAAAGCCAATATGGCAAATGAATTTATGCCTGTTATCAGTAGTTGGGCAAGTCCGTGGCATGGTTTGGAAGCCTTGTTGAACCCTTGGAATGTAGTGTTAGGTTTGGCTGTATTCTTTCTTGCACGCATTTTGGGTATTCTTTATTTCCTGAATAATATCAAAGATGAAGAGCTGAACAGGAAATGCCGTCGTGCTCTGCGGGGCAATACGATTCTGTTTTTAGTCTTTTTCCTCTCATTCGTTATTCGTACGTTGGTTGCCGATGGTTTTGCCGTAAATCCGGAGACAAAAGAAATCTTTATGCAGCCCTACAAATATCTGATGAATTTCATCGAGATACCGGTGGTGCTCGGCGTATTCCTGATAGGAGTGGTGTTGGTGCTATATGGCATTATCCGTACTTTATTCGGTAAGACTTATATAAAAGGTATCTGGTTTGCAGGTATTGGAACGATATTGACGGTACTGGCATTGCTGCTTTGCGCAGGGTATAACAATACCGCTTACTATCCGTCTACTGCCGACTTGCAAAGTTCGCTTACATTGGCAAACAGTTGTTCCAGCCAATTCACACTGAAAGTAATGGCATACGTTTCCATTCTTGTACCTTTTGTTCTTGCCTATATCTTCTATGCATGGAGGGCGATCGATAAGAAGAAGATAACCGAGAAGGAATTGAAAGACGACGGACACGCTTACTAATGAAAATAATGACAGAGTTGGTATAAACTCTCCATTCTCATTTTATAAAGACCGATGGTTCGCAAATGACGCCAATTGAGCGGATGAAGACGGATTTTATTATCATTAATCCGTTTTAATCATCATAATCGGTGTCATTCGCGAACCATCGGTTTTCTAATCTATTGTTCCTTATATAGGTGAATTTGCTATAAAAAAGCAATATAAATATGGCTTTTTCAAGCTGTTTGTTTATCTTTACCGTGATTTATTCAGCTGAGTGAGGTAAATATGATTAAACTATTCTATATTTTGATTGGTCTGTTTTTAGTGTGTACGGGTATTGGGGCACAGGATAAGATGCTTTATGATTCATTATTGAACCGGGTACAAGATTTATCTGTCGAGCAAGTCATTCAAAAGGGGGATACCTTTCTGGCAAAACAGCATCAGGATACGGCTATTGTACTATATACGATTGCTTTCAGCCGTTTTCATAACGGGATAAGTGAGGAAGAAAAAAAGTTTTGCGCCGTCGGCTATCTTAAAACCGGCAATGTATACTATCTGCAAGGTAACTACACAGATGCTTTGGACTTATATATCAAGGGGTTGAAAATATGTGAATCCTGTAATGATAAGACAGAGTTGATGAAATTCTATAATAATATAGGTAACATCTATTGTATGTTTGATGATTATGAGCGGGGGATAGATTATTATGAAAAAGGATATGAACTTCGCGGACTTTATCCTAATAAAGAAGTGGAAATTAATTTACTTGCCAATCTTACCGGTGTGTGCTGCCAACTTAAAGATACAGAGAAGGCGAGAAAATACTATTATAAATCCGAAGAGATAAGAGAACCGCAAGATACGGTAAAAGCCTATATGTCGTTGTATAATTGGGGATTGATTCTTGTCAGTGAAGCAAAGTATCCGGAGGCTATACGAACTTTCCATAAGGCGGCAGAATTTACCAAAAAAAATCAGATGAGTACGGAATACTTGTGTTCTGTATATGAAGAATTATTCCAGACTTATCAGTTAATGAATCAAGAAGATTCTACCATCTATTATCTCCATTTATGTAATGAACTGGCAGAGAAAAACAATATGATTCATCTGTTTGCCCAAACTTTAAAGGTCTATTCGGATTATTACGATATGAAGGGAGATACGGAGAAAACCCAATATTATAAAAGTAAATATCTCTCTATCACCGATTCGGTGTATAATATGCGTGAGTTCAACCGGATAAGGAATCAGCAGTTTCTTTATGAAGTGGAGAAGACGAATAGGGAAATCTCTAATTTGCATATACAGCAGGAGATGAAAGAGCAGAGAATACGACTACAACAGAAGATTCTTACCGGAATCTTGGTGGGGTTGATCATATCGTCACTGCTGATTGTGATGTACAGACAAAAGAAGGAAATACAGAAATCCTACCGCGACTTATTCAATATGAATAAGAGTGTGATCGCTTCTGAGAAGTATAATAAAGATCTTCGCCTGAAATATGAACAGAAGATTAAGGTTCTGCAACATGAACTGAATCAATCCCAAAGTCAGGAAAGCGGGGAGGTACACAAAGAAGGTTCAAGTGATGCCAAATATCAGGCAAGCAAGCTGAACGATACTCAAAAGCAGGCATTGATAGAAGCAATTCAGGATGTTATGGAAAATACCAAGGCATTCTGTGAGGATGATTTCTCCTTGGAGAAGTTGGCGTCTTTGATAAACTCCAACAGCAAATATGTATCGCAGGTTATCAATGAAACTTATCAGAAGAATTTCAGTAACTTCATAAATGAATATCGAATACAGGAAGCATGTGTTCGTCTGATGGATACGGCCAAGTATGGCAACTATACCATTCAGGCCATAGCCGAGAGTGTAGGGTATAAATCTCATTCTTCATTTATCAAGGTATTCAGAAAGATAACCGGTATTCCTCCTTCCATTTACCAGAAAATGGCTAGAGAACAGCTTGATTAATTGTCAATTCAAGAATTGACAATTATCGCATTTGGATAATGAATGCGATTTCTTTAGGTTTGCAATGACTAATTGCAATAAGATCTTTTATCCTGTTAAGATCATGTCACATAATTAACAGGCTGAGTTTGAATGAATACGTTTAACAATCTAATTATTGATCAGGTATGAGAAGAACAATTTTACTTTTAAGTTTATGTCTTGCAGTATCAGTCTTTGCACAAAATAAGAATGATAAGAGACCGCATCGGTTAACGAACAAAGTTGCTGTTGAGAGGAAAATACAAAAAATAGAAGCTCCGGTTCCATTTATGGAAAGAGCATTTTCTGTTTCGTCTGCCAAAGCCTTGAAAGCTAAAGCGTCCATTGAAGCAAACAGAGCACAAGAAAAGTATAATATAAATGGCTGGCTTGAGTCCGGAACTGTAAGAGCCAATGCGCAAAGTGATTCTAAGGAACAGATAGATAGCGTAGTAATGCATAATAATGCCAATCAGAAAGTAAGCCGACAGTATTTTATATATAATGACCAGCACTGGTCTATAAAACGCATTAATTCTCTTTGGGATGCATCTACTTCTTCATGGGCAGAAGTGGAAGTCTATACTTTCGCAAGAGATGATGAAGGCTATGTGCTGTCGCAACAGTTGGTATATCCGGAATGGAATGAAGGTTCAAAAGAAGAATTCGTATATGAGGTAATTAATGGAATGAAACTGGGTATCTCCTGTACTATTTCTTATATGCTAGACGGAGTGTGGTTTTATGATTCAAAAGAAGAATATAAATATGATAATCGAGGCAATATTTCCGAACAAGTAATTCTCATGTATGATCCGGATGCATCCGAATGGATTCCATCGGATAAGTTAATAGCCGAATATGATGAGAAAAACAGACAGAATGCTTTTGAAAGCTATTATTGGACCGGTATGGAATGGGAAGGGCTGACAAAGCAATATTTCGTATTTAATAATGATGGTGATACGGAATTATATTTACAATATTTATGGGCTCCGGCAACTAAGGACTGGTTTTGCTATTATAAACTTGAAAATGTTTTTGAAAATGGAAGAATCGATATGCAAACAGAATCCTTTTGGAATAAGACAAAAGGAGATTGGAGTGGAATTGAAGAATATAATGGTGTAATGATGTATTGCGGTAAGACAACATTTGAGTATGATGATAAGGGAAGGGAAATATATGAATTGTATCAGATGAATAAAGAAAACGGTTGGCAGAAGGAAGTTGATATAGAAAAAACATGGACTGAGACAGACAAAGGCGCTAACCTATCTCAAAAGATGTACTATTATACATCTGCTGATAACAAAGAGTTTAGAAAAGATCTTTGGGTAGAATATAATACTTTGGGCCTTGAAACTTATGTTATTGAGAAACATCTGATAGACGGTGTATGGACGAGCTTATATGAAGAAGCATACTCTTGGGATACAGTCGGAAATTTGCTAGGTTCCCAATATTGGGAGTATGTGGATGGACAGAAATTGGCTTATATTGCTGAAGAGTATGTTTATGATACCGACAATAATGTGATTGAATCCCATCATGCTTTCGGACAGGGAACAGGTGCGGATGACTGGATAAATGTAAGCAGGTTTACATACATTTATGAAAATAATGTGAGAATAGAAAAAATGGCTTATATGTGGAATGAGGATCATTGGATTGCTAATTGGGGAGAAGGTATGAAATATGATTATTCCATACTTAATTCCGATTTGATATTGCCAACGGAATTGGCAGATAAATATAAGATCATTGAAGCTTATGATTATGTGGGAGCAGGTACTGACTGGGAGGTTAATACATTTGTTTACCATTATTCAAAGGATGGAGTTTCCAATCTTACTAATGTTAATGAGAATGCGTTCTCTGTATATCCCAATCCGGTAGTAGATGTTCTTTCTATCAATTCCAACGAAGATGCCGAGATTAACGTATATAGCGTGCAGGGTGCTAAGCTAATCAGCACAGTGGGACGTCAGGTTAATATGTCGAACTTAGTCGCTGGCTTCTATATTGTAGAAGTGAATGGTACAAGAATGAAGATTATGAAGAAATAAGAGTGACAGGTAACAAAATGTGATAAAAAGGAAACCGGATTTTCATAATCCGGTTTTTCTTTTTTAATTTTGCGCCTTATTACTATATAAAAATGAAAAAGCAGCTTAAAAAGACTATTAAAATAACAGCAATAACACTAGCGTCTCTATTAGTTTTGGTATTCGTAGCCATTGCCATTGCCATAAACTTCGTGTTCACCCCTGTCAAACTCACTCCGGTAGTGCTGGATGTGGCAAATAAATCCATGAATGCGCATTTGGATATGAAGAGTGTAGAGCTGACGTTCTTTTCCACTTTCCCGAAGTTTGGGTTGAGAGTAACAGACGGAACACTCGTTTCAAAATCGCTGAATGATACACTGTGGAATAAAAAGGACTCACTGCTCTCTTTTAAAGAATGTATAGTGACGGTCAATCCCGTTGCCTATCTGTCAAAGAATAAAATAAGCATCCACAATATCTCGTTGGAGAATGCTTCCGTCTATGCTTTCAGGAACAAGGAAGGGAACAGTAACTGGGACATCATGCTGCCGGATACCGTGACGGTACAGGAAGATACCACCGCCACAGCTAAGTTTGATGGCGATATAGATATTAAGAATGTAGAGTTGAAGCATGCGAATCTGATTTTTGAAGACCGTGATACAAGAGTGTATGCCCGTTTGGAGGATGCTAACCTGAAGGTGAAAGCTTCTCTTACCAAAAACTCATCTTCGCTCTACCTTGATTTCGATAATAAAAATATTCTTTTCTGGCAGGAAGGTCAGTTATTGGTCAACAAAGTGGCTACATCCGTAAAGACGGATATAAAGGTAGACCGCAACACGATGACATGGACATTGAAAGACACACGTTTGTCGGTCAATGGGATAGAACTGGATGCTGGGGGAACAATGAAACGTGACACTGTGGCCAAAACGGTGGATGTAGATATAAAGTACAGTCTTCATGCACCCTCCGTAGAGACGGTGCTTGCCATGATACCGGAATCCGTCGTAAAGAAAGAGAAGGTGTCTGCCAAAGGAGAAGTAAAGGTGGAAGGAACATTGAAAGGATTGTATGGAGACAAGAAGATTCCGGTAGTTTCTCTCAAGGCTCAGATTATAGAGGCTTCGGCGAAATATGATAAATTGCCTTACGGGATTGATCATCTGTCGGCGGATTTCTACGCTTTTGTAGACTTGATGTACGAACAACCTTCGTATGTAGACTTGAAAATATTCCGCTTTCAAGGTGCGCATACCGATATATTGGCAGATGCGAAAGTAGAGGACCTGTTCACAGATCCGAATATCACGTTCAATACCAAGTCCACCGTAGATCTTACTGCCTTGTCCAAGACTTTCCCGTTGCAGGAAGGGGTGAGCATCAATGGCAAGCTGGATGCCGACCTGAAATTGAAATGCCGCCTTTCTTCTTTGAAGAAGCAGGATATAGGCCGTATCAACCTGAGAGGCAAGCTCAACTTGCAAGGATTTGAACTGAAAGATGCTAAGAAGGATTTCGACTTCACCGCAGATGCTTCATTGGGTTTCCATGGTGATAATACACTGGCGGCTAAGGCGGAGATACGTCACTTGGTGTTACAATCCAAGAGATTATCTTCTACTGTCGAAAAACTATCGGCACGCATTAAGACGACTAATCCGCAGGATACTACACGTATTGTAGAGTTGAAATGTGATTTCGGAATGAATAAGATGAAGGCTTCTATGGGTGATTCCCTCTTCGTGTATAGTGGTAAGACTACCGCTAAAATGACCATCGAACCGGGTAAAGCGGATGTTACGAAGCCGCTTATCGGGCTGTCAATGGAAACAGATTCGCTGTTCTGTCGGATGAATAAGACTAAGATGGGGTTGGATGTGGCAGGCTTTAAGATTCGTGCGGAGAAGGTACGGGATTCTGTCTGGACGCCCAAAGGTGTCATCGGGTTTAACCGTTTGTTTTTCTCCACTCCGGAGTTTGGTTTACCTATCCGTATGAAGAAAACGGCAGTGACCGTGGGGGATAAGAAGATTACGCTGAAAAATGCTTCCATGCGTATCGGTAAATCCAATTTGAAAGCAAGCGGCTCGGTAGCCAATCTATATGGAGCGATGAAGAAAGGGGATATGCTGGATGCTAATCTGGAAATAACTTCGGATATGTTGGATTGCAATCAGTTGATTAACGCGCTCTCTTTCCCGGAAGACACATTGCAGGTTGAGACGGACACTGTGCCGAGTGATTTGAAACTGTTTGTGATACCGAAGAATATTGATTTTGAATTGCAGACGAACTTGAAGAAGGTTGTTTATGAGAAGATGGTGTTTGAGAATGTTCACGGTGATGTGGATATCCGTAATCAGGCGGTTCATCTCAAAGATTTAAGTATGCGGGCATTGGAAGCGGAGATGAAGACGGCGCTCGTTTATCGTGCCGCACGTAAATCGAGAGGATATGCAGGCTTTGACTTTAGGATAAAGGATATAAACATAGGCAAGTTGGTAGACTTTATCCCGGCGTTGGATACGGTAGTGCCGATGTTGCGCTCATTCAAAGGGCTCGTTAATTTTGATGTAGCGGCGGAAGCGGTATTGGACTCCAACCTGAACATCAAGATACCTTCACTGAAATCTGCCATCCATATCAAAGGAGACAGTCTTGTGCTGATGGATGGGGAAACCTTTGCGGAAATATCCAAAATGTTGATGTTCAAGAATAAGAAAAAGAATGTATTCGACAGTGTATCGGTCAATATAACCGTAAAAGACGGTAATGTCACCGTTTATCCGTTTATAGTGGAAATAGACCGTTATAAGGCAGCCGTAGGTGGTCAGCAAGGTTTGGATATGAATTTCGATTACCATATCTCCATTCTGAAATCACCGTTGCCGTTCAAAGCCGGCGTTAACATCACGGGCAATCTGGATAAGATGAAGTTCCGCATAGGTAAAGCTAAATACAAAAATGCGGTGACACCTACCGAAATACATAAAGTAGACAGTACCCGAATGAATATGGGCGAACAAATCAGCAGTAACTTTAAGAAAGTGATGCAAAGAAGTAATCGACGCAGAAATGTTAATCGGTAAATTGCAACTATTAAATCATGTTATAAAACATGCGTTTTCGAGCACGAAACTTGCAGTTTACCGGAAAATCACTACCTTTGCATCAGTTTTTCATAGTATTAGATTTTAAGGTTAACAAAGGTTGGAGTCAGGCGTGACTCCTTTTTTATTTTATATACTCCCGTTCCGCTCATCCTGAATGTCTTATTCATCGAATCGTTTCACCATGCCCATCCTTGCGTTTTACCAAGGTAAGCCTGTCGTTTGACCATGCTTAAACGACAGGTTGCCCCGGGTGAAACGAATCGACGATACCGGAAGTTATATTCTAAAACATAAACGAATAGCAGCGGCAATACTTGGTTTGAATAGGAATATATGATAACTTTGCCCGCTCAATATTAACAATAGATATTAGGCATAAAAGGCAATGACGACAACCTATTTGGCATCTAAGCCTCGTTACGAGATACTGGACGGGCTTCGCGGTGTGGCCGCAATGATTGTAGTAGCTTACCATTTGTTTGAAACGTATTCTGCAGGACCGGTTTATCAACTCTTGAATCACGGTTATCTGGCGGTGGACTTCTTTTTCGTACTCTCCGGTTTTGTTATCGGGTATGCGTATGATGACCGTTGGGGGCGGATGTCGTTGAAAGACTTTTTCAAGCGACGGTTGGTACGTCTGCATCCGATGGTGATAATGGGTACATTGATCGGTGCCGCGCTGTTCTATTTCGGTGCTTGTTCCGTCTTCCCTTCTATAATGGAAACACCTTGGTGGAAAGTAATCCTGATGCTCATATTGGGTTGCCTGATGATTCCTGCCATAACTGCGTGGGACATTCGCGGATGGACAGAGACCAATTCGCTGAACGGGCCTACATGGTCGCTGATGTGGGAGTATATAGCCAATATTTTATATGCTTTGTTTATCCGTCACTTCTCGAAGGTGGCCTTGGGAATCTTTGTCGCTTTGTCCGCCTGTCTCACCATTGATTTAGCCCTTAATATAGATGTATTCGGAGTGTTGGCTACAAGGGAGTATGCAGCATATACGGTCATTGGCGGTTGGAGTATAACTCCCACTCAGCTATATATCGGAGCCTCCCGATTACTTTATCCATTCTTTATGGGATTGCTTCTTTCTCGCGTCAACAGGCTGATTACGATAAAGAGAGGTTTCTATTGGTGTTCGCTCCTTGTAGCGGCCATTCTTGTGATGCCGCGTATCGGCGGAGAAACAAATATGTGGATGAACGGTACTTATGAGGCTTTCTGTATCCTTATTATGTTTCCGTTGATCGTAATCATGGGAGCGGGGAGCAAGGTGACGGGTAAACGTTCTGTAACAGTCTGCAAATTCATGGGAGAAATTTCCTATCCTCTTTATATCACGCACTACCCGTTGATATATATGCAAGTAGCTTGGGCAAGCAATCATCCGGACGCACCGCTTGGCGTGCATATATTCCTTGCGGTTTCCATCTTCTTCCTGGCCATCGGTATAGCTTATGCTTCTCTTAAACTGTATGATGAACCTGTACGCGAATGGTTAAAGCAGCATTGGTTACTGGCCGGCAAGCGCAAAAAAATATAAAAGGCAACGTCTTTCTCGTTTTTTCTTTGTATTTTTGATATTCGTATAATTAATAACTCATTAAAATTAAGACACTATGTTCTCAGGAATTGTAGAAGAATATGCAGAAGTGGTTTCAGTCGTAAAAGACCGTGAAAACCTGCACCTTACCATGAAGTGCTCATTTGTCAACGAACTAAAAATAGATCAAAGTATATCACACAACGGTGTTTGCCTGACCGTTGTCAGCATGACGGAAGATACCTACACTGTAACGGCAATGAAAGAAACGATCGACCGTTCCAATATCGGTTTGTTAAAGGTAGGCGATAAAGTGAATGTGGAACGCAGCATGATGATGAACGGACGTTTGGACGGGCATATTGTGCAAGGACACGTAGACCAGACGGCTGTATGCACGGAAGTGAAAGATGCCGATGGCAGTTGGTATTATACTTTTAAGTATCGCATGGATCCGGAGATGGCAAAGCGCGGTTACGTGACGGTAGACAAAGGTTCGGTAACTGTAAACGGGGTGAGCCTCACTGTATGCAATCCTACGGATGATACATTCCAGGTGGCAATCATTCCTTATACTTACGAACATACGAACTTCCACGCGATACAGGTAGGAAGTGTGATAAATGTAGAGTTCGACATCATCGGGAAGTATATCAGCCGTATGATTCAATTCAATTAAATGAAACAATATGAATGATTTCTTGTCTTTGGCCAAAGCACGTCAGAGTGACAGGGCTTATGATACGACTCGTCCGGTAGAGGCGGAGAAACTTGAACGCATTCTTGAAGCGGCATGCCTTGCCCCCTCCGCCTGCAATGCACAGCCTTGGAGGTTTGTGGTGATAACCGATTCTGGTCTCTCGGAGAAAGTTGGCAAAGCTGCTGCCGGACTGGGAATGAATAAATTTGCCGCTACTGCTCCCGTACATATTCTCATCGTGGAAGAGTCGGCCAATTTCACTTCTATTCTCGGCGGAAAGGTTAAAGACAAGCATTTTCCTTTGATAGACATCGGCATCGCGGCCGCACATATCTCATTGGCGGCAGAAGATGAAGGGTTGGGCTCCTGCATACTCGGTTGGTTTGATGAAAAAGAAATCAAGAAGTTGACAGGAATCCCTTCTTCCAAACGGTTATTGCTGGATATTACAATCGGTTATCCCGTAAAAGAGAAAAGGAAGAAGTCAAGAAAGGATAAAGAGAAAGTCATTTCTTATAATAAGTATTAGTAAGAGATTGTTTAAGAAAATGTAACAAACTTGCTTTTAAAATAATTTATTAGGCACTGATTGTTAAGGGATAACTAAATAGAAACCCCATAATCAGTGACTAAAGGAAAAATGTATAAGTTTTTAGATCGTTCTTTTAGTTAGACATATTGAATTTTTCTTTTGCTCTTTTTATTATGGTTTGAGCTTTTTCTCGAAATGTAATTTCACATTCTAAAAGAGTTTCGCCTCCTATATCTTCACCCATACTTGTCCATGTGCCATTGTGATTATAAAAATACCATAAGCTATAGAGTCCCATAGAGTTTAAGTAGGTATCATTTACAATTCCTGCTATTTGATCGTTATAGGTAAAAGTCTTTTCTATTTTTATATCAGGAACTTGTGTTTTATTCTGATATATAGTCTTGATTTCGGAAGCGTATGCCTCTAAAGGAGTTTGTTCTTTATACTCTGATATTTCGCTTATTCTTTTATTAATTGATGATGATTTATAGGAGTTTTCCGGAAGTGCATTATTTTGTAGCAGTATTCTGGATTTAACTTTTTCTGATTTTACTTCCCCATTTTGCACACAAATATAGAATGAATTGTGTTTATCACTTTGACTTACGAAATCTACTGCCTTTCCATTCTTAAAAAGTATTCCTGCTTTTTCGTCAAGAGCATATCCGGAATGCATTTTTTGTTCCTTTATCATTTGATGATATAATTCCTTCCGTTCGTTTTGGTCATAATGAGGGCAAGTACTGTAGGGAAGTAAGTTTAGTCCATCCACACAGCTCAATTTCACGGGACGAGAATCACTAATTCCATTTATAAACCAACATATAGCTCCTGCACTCCCTCCGGCTAAGATTATACCTTTGTCTAAAGCTTTTTTTAAAATGTGGTCAATGCCTTGTGCTTTCCAAATACCAAGCATATTCAACGTATTGCCACCTCCAACAACAATGGCATCCGAATGCATAAGTATATCTTCGAATGATTTGTTGTTTTCAGAAGAACTTACCCAAACTTTAAAAACAAGTGTGTCTATTCTTAATTGAGTACAGATTTTCTCCCAAAGTTTAATATTATCCGCATTGTCTCCGCTTGCTGTTGGCAAATAACAAAGTCTAGGATTTTCTTTTTGGGTTAAGTTAACTATGTACTGAGTGAATTTTAAGTTTATATCTCCTCCCCAAACAAAGATCGTTTTTTCTTGAGCATTTAAATAATTTATATTTAGAATAGCCAAGAATAAGGAGAATAGGTAAACTAAAAATTTGATTTTCATATTATTTTATAAATCTTTTAATAGAATCTTGCTACTGCTCCTATAATATTCTTCCTTGGCATGCATCAGTGCGGCCCATTGTCCGTGAAACTCCTTGTCCCGGTCTACTTTAAAGTCTTCCGATCCGTACGTATCCAAGCGATCGAGCAATAAAGCCACGTTCATTTGATTAATGTCCATCGAAGGTAAGAAAACCGCAGCATTGCTCTTGGAATCTTCCGTTACAACTTCATGGATGAGATGTATCTCCTGCAACTGATAGAGCACTTGATGAACCAATCGGATAGGAATCTGGTGTTCCAATGAGATTTGTTCCGCTGTATAAGGCTTTTCGTTATGCTCGAAACGTTTGCAAATGAGTGACATAATCAGAAGACAGATAAAGTCCCGGTAACGACGGCTGATATTCTTAGTATCTTTCTCAAAGTTGAAATTCTTAATATTCTGTCCGGCATAAGTAAGTTCCGCGCCGAAAAGACAGATCGTCCATGAAATCTGCAACCATAAAAGGAACAACGGGATGGCGGCAAAACTACCGTATATCGCATTGTACTTGGATACCCATATCTGGCTACCGATATATAAGTATTGGAATGCCTGATAAGCCGAACCGGCAATCACGCCGGAGATAAGAGCATATTTTAGTTTGACTTTCGTGTTCGGCATGAAAACATATAGTCCGGTGAACATTAACCAAGTAAGAACGAATGGGATTAACCTTACAAGGAATTTCAGGATAGGAGCGAGGATAACAAAATCATCCATATACTTCACCATTGTACTCATAAAAATGGAAAGCCCCGAAGAGATGACAATCAGCAAAGGCAGGAGAAGGAACATGGAAAAATAATCGGTAATCTTACGGTAAATACTACGTCCTTTCTTTACTTCCCAGATACGGTTGAATGTTATTTCTATGTTGGATACCAGATTGATGACCGTCCATAGCAACATTACCAAACCGATACCAATAAAAACTCCGCTTTTGGTATGACTTAAATAAGAATCGACCATTTGAAGTAATGCTTCCACCGCTACACTTTGCCCTTCCAGTCCTCCGCGAAACTCATTCTCCATCAGGTTGGAGAAACCGAACCCACGGGCAATGGCAAATATAATGGCAAGAATCGGAACAATAGAAAGCAAGGTACTATAAGTCAAGGCAGATGCTTTGTTCATAATCCGGTCTTGCGTGAACCGTCGGATAGAGATAATGGAAGTCTTTATAATGAAATATATCGAAGAACGTCCCCGGCTAACCTCATTTTCCGTAATCCTCCAAATATCGTAGGTTACGAATGTCCAAAGCCTTTTTATTTTTTCGTTCATTGGTATTTATATATATAATGTATAGATACAAAAGAAAAGCAGTCGGTCTGTAAGCCGAGTTCTGTTCCTCCCGAAAGAGGTGTCTGTCATTTATCTGGATTCAATGTCACCATTAAATTCTAGCGGTCTACCCTCCGACATGGGGCGAGCAACCCTCATGGCGCCGGTTTACATGACCTTACAACTCCTAAGACGCACGGCTCGATGTGTCACCACCCGACCGGTGGGCTCTTACTCCACCTTCTCACCCTTACCTCCGAAGAGGCGGTTATTTTCTTCTGCGTTACTCTACTCTCGCGAATAGCTTCCCGTTAGGAAGTAGGATGCTCTGCGTTGCCCGGACTTTCCTCATACATAAAAATGCAAGCGACAGACCGACCGACTGCTTTATTCTGCAAAAGTAGGGAAAATAAATGAATTAGGCTCTCAAACTGCCAAAATTAAAATGCTAAATGGCAGTCATAGATAACGAATGTAAATTTGGCAGATTCTGCCGTTAACCGCTGTTAAGCCCCTATTATCCTCTGTTAAAAGATAGCAAAAAAGAATGACAAGGAGAATAACCGAACAGAATTTGTTGTTATTTTAACGTCAGTAAGTTAAATAAATGCCTAATATTAACAATTTAACGAATAAAAAGAATTATATGAAACAGAGTGCAAAAACAATTTTGGGAGTCGGTCTTATTTGCATGGCAATCAGTGCAGGAGTAGCCGGCATTACAACTTATTCCATGATGAAGCCGGGTCAGGAAAGCCAGTCTTTCAATGAAATGTTTCAGCAAAATCCGAACGTAAAGTTGGCAGCTTTCGATGCGGTGAATGCACAGCCGGTAGATTTGACACAAGCAGCGGACAATTCTATTCATGCTGTTGTGCACATTAAGGCAAAACAAACCTCAAAGGTGGAAACAGTTCAAAACGCTCCGGATATTTTTGATTTCTTCTTCGGTGATGGGCGCGGACGCAGTCAGCGTGTGCAGACTCCGGAAAGAGTAGGATTTGGTTCAGGTGTTATAATTTCTAAGGATGGATATATTGTTACTAACAATCACGTAATTGACGGTGCGGACGAAATAACCGTGAAGTTGAATGATAACCGTGAGTTCCAAGGACGTATCATCGGTTCCGATCCGAGTACGGACTTAGCGCTTGTGAAGATTGAAGGGGATGACTTCCCAACTATTCCTGTGGGTGATTCCGATGCCTTAAAAGTAGGAGAGTGGGTATTGGCAGTCGGTAACCCGTTCAATTTGACTTCTACCGTAACGGCAGGTATCGTGAGTGCAAAAGCACGTAGTATCGGTATTTATAATGGTGGCGTAGAGTCATTCATTCAGACGGATGCCGCTATTAATCAGGGAAACAGTGGCGGTGCCTTAGTTAATACACGCGGAGAATTGGTTGGTATCAATTCAGCCCTTGCATCTCCAACAGGAGCTTATTCAGGATATGGTTTCGCTATTCCTACCAGCATTATGACGAAAGTTATCGCTGACTTGAAGCAATACGGAACGGTACAACGCGCATTACTTGGTATCAAAGGCGGTTCATTGGGAGGTGACGGTGCTATGTCCGATCAACCGATTGACAAATCCGGTACTACTTTAGCCGATAAGCGCAAGGAGCTTGGTGTTGTTGATGGTGTTTGGGTAACAGAGATTGTGGAAGGCGGTTCTGCTGCAAGTGCAGATATTAAAGTAAACGATGTCATTGTCGGTTTAGACGGTAAGGCAATCAAGAATATGCCTGAACTTCAGGAAGCTTTGGCTAAACATCGTCCGGGCGATAAAGTAAAAGTGAAACTTATCCGTGATAAGAAAGAAAAGACGGTTGATTTGACTTTGAAGAATGAGCAAGGTAATACGAAGGTGGTGAAGAGTGTTGATATGGATATCTTGGGAGCTGCATTCCGTGAAGTCCCCGCTGATTTGAAGAAACAATTAAACCTTGGTTACGGTTTGGAAGTAACAGGTGTAAATGGTGGAAAGATGGGTGCTGCCGGTATTCGCAAAGGATTTATCATCCTGAAAGTGAACAATCAGCAAATGCGTAAGGTGAGCGATTTGGAAGATGTATTGAAAGCTGCTTCTAAATCTCCTGATCAAGTATTGTTCATCACCGGAATGTTCCCGTCCGGTAAACGTGCCAATTACGCAGTAGACTTATCACAAGAATAGTTCAATAGGTATAATAAATATAAAAAGGGTGTCGGCAGTACATAGTCGGCACCCTTTTTGTCCTGTAGATTAATAATAATATAGAAAAAGTTGCGTTATAATTGGGATAAAGAATAATTTGTCGTAACTTTGCACTTCAAATTTGTTTTATAAGAATGAGACAATTAAAGATTACCAAAAGTATCACTAACAGAGAGAGCGCTTCTCTTGATAAGTATCTACAGGAAATTGGTCGTGAAGACCTTATAACCGTAGAGGAAGAGGTAGAACTCGCTCAACGCATCCGTAAAGGTGACCGTGTGGCACTTGAGAAACTTACACGTGCAAATCTGCGTTTCGTTGTATCTGTGGCTAAACAGTACCAAAATCAAGGCTTGAGCTTACCCGACTTAATTAACGAGGGTAATTTAGGACTGATTAAAGCTGCCGAGAAGTTTGATGAAACACGTGGGTTTAAGTTTATCAGTTATGCTGTATGGTGGATTCGTCAGTCTATTTTGCAGGCTTTGGCAGAGCAATCTCGTATCGTCCGTCTTCCGCTTAATCAGGTTGGTTCGCTGAATAAGATCAGCAAAGCATTCTCTAAGTTCGAGCAGGAAAACGAACGTCGCCCGTCACCTGAAGAATTGGCAGACGAACTGGAGATTCCCGTAGACAAAATCTCTGATACATTGAAAGTATCCGGCAGACATATATCTGTAGATGCTCCGTTTGTAGAAGGGGAAGACAATAGTCTATTGGATGTGTTGGTCAACGACGATTCGCCTATGGCAGACCGTTCGCTCGTTAATGAATCTCTTTCGAAGGAAATCGATAGGGCTCTTTCTACGCTGACCGAAAGGGAGAAGGAAATTATCCAGATGTTTTTCGGTATTGGAACTCAGGAAATGACGTTAGAAGAAATCGGGGACAAATTCGGACTCACACGTGAGCGTGTCCGCCAGATTAAGGAAAAAGCAATTAGAAGATTAAGACAAAATTCGCGTAGTAAGTTGCTCAAATCTTATTTAGGGTAATAGGAAAAATCGCTTTCTTACATTCTTTAAAAGGTATAAAGGAGGTTTATGTCGATGGCATACCTCCTTTTTTTATTATTTATCTTTTACCTTTCCGTATTTTTCGTACATTTGCAAATCAATTTATTATTAATGACTTAAATATGAAGAAGCTAAAGATAGTTCTTACCATTTTATTGGTACTTTGTGTTTGTTCTTTATCTGCAAAGAAAAAGAATGATAAGCCGGTATATGCATTTGGTATTTCCGAATCGTTTACGGACTCCATTGTCTATAATACGAATATACAGGTAATTGATAGTGTATACTTAGATGCAAACGGCTTTCTACCGGCTCGTGACTCGTATGCTTATCAGTTAAAGAACTATTTGGAAATCAATAAGGAGTTGACAGACCGCACTTGCATGATTTTCTTCAATACGGATATGAAGAAGCTGACAAAAGAGTTTAATAAAGTTGTTGCCCGTTACAAGAAAAAAAATGTAATCGTTCAGTCCATCAAACCTGAAGATTTCAAATTTACAAAACCGGAAGAGTAGTGTCTGAATAATAATCGTATGACGAAGAAACTATTATTACCATTTTTACTGCTTGCATTCCTTTTTGTATCTTGCGAGAAAGAAGGAACATTGCTTCCTGAACCGGAACCTGAAATTGCCGAACGCACCGTTCTGGTGTATATCATGGGACAAAATTCTCTCAGCGGTTTCATCCAAGCTGACGTAGATGAGATGAAGCAGGCGGTGGCAGCAGGTGCTTTGGGTGATAATAATAGATTGATATTATATATTGACGATTATAAGAAACCACGTTTGTTACGCCTAAAGCGTTCTCCTTCCGGAGAAGCAGTTTGCGATACTATTAGCAGGTATAACGAACAAACATCTGTGGATGCAGATCAGATGCGCAGTATTTTCACAGAAACATTTAAGAAATTCCCTGCAGACAGTTACGGTTTAATCCTATGGTCGCATGGAGATGGATGGTTGCCCGATGAATCCCGTAGTAAAAAAGTAATTACGCGTTGGATTGGAACGGATGACGGGAATAGCGGACCTAAAATGGAGATACCGGAATTGGTTAGCGTATTGAAGCAATTTCCGAAATTTGAATTTATATTCTTTGATGCCTGCTTTATGCAATCCATAGAAGTTATTTATGAATTACGTAATTATACTAAATATGTTATTGGCTCACCGACGGAGACTCCGGGTCCCGGCGCACCATATCAGTATATGATAGCTCCCCTGTTTGAGAAAGAGTGCAATATAGAGAAATTAATCAATGATTATTTTAGTTATTATACGGATGGCAGAGCGGTGACGAATGATGAATGGCCGTATGGTTGCGCTATCTCGGCTATCAAGTGTGAGAATCTGGACGCTTTGGTTGATTTTACGAAAAGTATTATTACTGCACATACTGATTATTTAAACAATCCGAATATTACCGATATTCAGAAATATGACCAAAGAAGTTTGTGTCGCTATTATGACTTGAATGGTTTTATCAAATCTGTTGCTTCTGAAGAAGAATATTTGCAATGGAAGTCATTATTAGAAGAATGTGCTCCTGCTGCTTTCCAAAAGTCATCACCAAAGTGTTATTCTGCATACATTGGCAGGGAATTTAAAGTTGACCTTACTCAATATAGTGGAATCTCTACTTATATCATGCAACCGAAAGACAGTTATGCTTCTTTAAACTCTTATTACAAGTGGCTTGAGTGGTATACTGTTTCCGGTTGGAATCAAACAACTTATTAATTCCCTCATCTAAAATTACCGTTAGAATCACTTCATAGATGTTGTCTATAATCCCATAAATATTACCAATTGTTATAATTTGGCGAAGAACAATCGCATACCTACCTTTGTTGCATAAACAAAAACAATAGGATTATATTAATAATTTAAAATTAAAAGGTATGAGATCATTAATAGGAAGAAAAGCTCCGCATTTTGAGGCAACAGCAGTAGTAAACGGAAAAGATATTGTTTCAGACTTTTCTTTGGAACAGTATATCGGTAAGAAATATGTGATATTCTTTTTCTATCCAATGGACTTCACGTTTGTTTGCCCTACGGAATTGCATGCTTTCCAAGAGAAGTTGGCAGAATTTGAGAAACGTAATGTTGCCGTAGTCGGATGCTCCGTAGATTCCGAATATTCACATTATTCATGGTTGCAGATGCCAAAGAAAGAAGGAGGTATTCAGGGAGTGACTTACCCGATTGTATCCGATTTCTCTAAATCTATTTCGGAAAAATTCGGAGTATTGGCAGGATGCTATAAGCCGGATGATTCCGGAGAATGGGTTTGTGATGGTGCTCCGGTAGCATATCGTGGTTTGTTCCTGATAGATAAAGAAGGTAACGTTCGTCATTGTGTCATCAATGATTTACCGTTGGGACGTAGTGTTGATGAAGCCATCCGTGTTGTGGATGCTCTACAGCATTTTGAGGAATACGGTGAAGTTTGCCCTGCCAACTGGAGCAAAGGCAAAGATGCCATGAAAGGTAGTACCGACGGTGTGGCAGATTATTTGAGCCATCATTAATCACTTGTCCCTTTCATAATAATATATTGAAATCTAAATTTTAAACGTCCGTAGGTTTATCTAAAAGCCTTCGGGCGTTTTTTCTGTCTTTATCATCGAATCGTTTGCCCAAGGGAAAACTTACGTTTAACCATAGTGATCCTGTCGTTCACCCTGGCCCAACCTGTCGTTTACCCTTGGTTAAACGATTCAACGATCAGTATTGTTTTTAAAAATATTTTATCGTTTATAGTTGGTGTATAAGAATAATGTGTTACATTTACCGAATAAACTAAAAATAAAACATTATGAAAAAAAGTATTTTGTTATTATGTGCCGTGCTTATGACTTTCTGTTTTAATGCTTGTGATGATGATGAACAGGTTGTTTATCCTTATACCTATGGAATTACAGGATATGCTTCATCTGGATTACAAGATTTGACTCTAATCACAACGTATCTTAAAGGAAAAGGTTGTTTTATGGACTATAAAACATTTACCGGTAAAAATGTAGCAGAAATAGATGCTGCCGCTAAAACTGATTTTGCAGAGTATGCAAAGAAGATAAGTGTAGATGAAATAAAACAATTAGGTTTGGCAAAAGGCTGTACTTTTGAATATTCTGTAAGTAGAAGTAAAGATCCTAAAGTAGCAGGTTCAGGCGCAGTTATAATTGATAAATTCAGTTACGTACAGGAATAAAATATTTCTCATAAAAGTAATGTGAGGGACTTTATTTATAAAAATAAATAAAGTCCCTCACATATATTTTCACCTGCTTCCTTTAACTATTTGTCTTTCTATAACTAAGCACAGCCCAAGTATTAAAGAATAGCATAAAGCTGCATAACGCTATAAACTGTGTGCCCAGCTCTCCAATGCCGCTGCCTTTCAGATAAACCATTCTCATGACCTGAATAAAATAGGTGAGAGGATTGAATACCGTAATCCATTGCGCCCAATGAGGCATACTGTTTATCGGAGTGAACAGCCCGCTCATCAGGATGAAGATAATCATAAAGAAGAACATTACGAACATGGCCTGCTGCATGGTAGCGGAGTGATTGGAGATAATCAGACCGAAACCGGATATTACTAAAATAAACAGGCAGGCAAAGAAATAAATCGTGCCTAAATTGCCGGCAGGAGCAACACCGTAGAGAACTTTTGCCAAAAAGAAACAAATGCTCAATACGATTAATCCGATTATCCAATAGGGGATGATCTTTGCCAGGATAAAGCTGAATTTACCGACAGGCGTCACATTTATTTGCTCGATTGTACCTACCTCTTTCTCGCCCACAATATTCAATGATGGTAAGAAGCCGCAAAGCATTGTAAGTAGCATGACCATCAGTGCTGGAATCATAAAGACTTTATAATTCAAATGAGGGTTGAACAAGTTAAGCACAGACATTTGAATAGCCGGTTTTGCTTCGGATGTATTGGAGAAATCACTGACGATAGAAGCCAGATAAGAACTTCCCAATCCCCCTTTTGTACCATTTACCGTATTGGCGGAAATCATTACATTTACTTTATTCTCCTTTACCATGTTCTTTTCAAAATGGCGAGGTATCTCAAGAATAATATCCGCTTCTCCTTTTTCTATATAGAGCATCGCTTCTTCGTATGAAGATGCATTTTGCTTCAAGTTAAAATAGTCGGAGCCGGACACCTTCTCAATCAATCTGCGGGAAGACGGGCTATGGTCATTGTCTACCACACAAAGATTATTATCCTTTATCTCCAAGTTGGCAGCCCATGGCATCAACAGCATCATCATACAAGGGAATAGGAGTATGAGTCTGGGTAATACCGGATTTCTAAGCAACTGCTTAAACTCTTTCTCTATCAAGAACTTTAGTATCATTATCTTAATTGTTAGTTGATAATCTTTCATTGAATTTTTTCAGGCTTATCGTTATGATAACGGTGGCCATCAATAATAAAATACCCAATTCTTTAAGGGCAAAAGATATATCCAATCCTTCTATCATAATCTTTTTTACTGCTATGATGTACCATTTTGCCGGAATGATATTGGATATCCATTGCAGGATGGCAGGCATACTTTCAGTAGGGAAAATCATTCCCGACAAGAGCATGACAGGCATCATCATTGCCATACCGGAGATAAGCATCGCAGCAACCTGAGTCTCTGCGATAGTGGAAATAAGTAATCCCAAAGCCAATGCCACGAAGATGAAAAGCATTGACAATATGCTTAGCCAGAATAAACTTCCTGCTACTGGAACGTGCAATACATAGACCGACAATAATAAAATTGTAATCAAATTAATGCATGAGATGACGAAATAGGGAACGGCTTTGGCTATGATGATGAAAATAGGACGTATCGGAGATACCAACAATACTTCCATTGTGCCCGTTTCTTTTTCCCGAACGATGGAAATAGAGGTCATCATGGCACAGATAAGCATCAGAATCAGTCCCATTACACCCGGCACAAAATTATATGCACTTTTCATTTGCGGGTTATAAAGGAGCTTGGTCTCTATATTTTGAGGCGAACCACTTACCGTAGAAGCCAAAACGCTTTTCGCGTAATTCGTCAGCATACTGGCCGTGTTGGGGTCTGTGGCATCAACGATTAGTTGTATACCCGCGTCACCGGTATGATATATGTTTTCATCAAAGTTTTCACTGAAAGCCATTACCATATCCGCTTCGTCTTTCCGGAACACTTTCTCTATTTCAGAAGTATTGTTCAAGCGTTTGGTAACCATGAAATAGGCATTTGCATCCAGTTTTTCGATTATTTTCTGCGTAAATGTATCGTTTGACGGGTCCAATACTGCCACGCGGATATTGTTGACTTCCGTTGTAATGGCAAAGCCGAACAACAGAATCTCTACGACGGGCATACCGAGCAGAATCAATATCGTCCGTTTGTCCCGGAATATATGATAGAACTCTTTGCGTACGAATGAAAGAAATTGTTTCATAATTAATCAGCTTTACGAGTTGCTTTACGTGCCAACTGTCTGAACACACCATCCATGTCCGGCACGTTGAACTGTTGTTTTAATTTTGTCGGGGTATCCAACGCTTCTATTTTCCCGTCTACCATAATAGATACCCGGTTACAGTATTCGGCTTCATCCATGTAATGGGTTGTTACGAAAACGGTAATTCCACGGTCGGCAGCCTGATAAATCAGCTCCCAGAACTGACGGCGCGTCTTCGGGTCTACACCTCCGGTGGGCTCATCCAAGAAGACGATGTGCGGTTCATGGAAAATAGAAACCGAGAACGCCAGCTTTTGTTTCCATCCGAGTGGGAGAGACTTTACCAATGTATTTCTCTCTTCCATAAATCCCAAACTGGAGAGAAGCTCATCCGTTTTCCGGTCGATATCTTTGCTTTTCATGCCATATATTCCGGCAAACAAACGAATGTTTTCCCATACTTTCAGGTCTTCATAAAGTGAGAACTTTTGGCTCATGTATCCGATATTCTTCTTAATCAGTTCCGGTTGCGTGGTAACATCGAATCCGGCAACCGTTCCTGTACCCGAAGTCGGTCTGGACAATCCGCAAAGCATACGCATGGCAGTTGTTTTTCCCGCACCGTTGGCTCCTAAGAAACCGAATACTTCCCCCTTTTCCACTTGAAAAGAAATATGGTCTACTGCGGTAAACTCCCCGAATTGTTTGGTTAAGTTCTCCACTTTTATGGCATATTCCTTATGTGCGGTAGTTTCTTTCCGTTCCAATCCCGGCGGACAAAGAATATCACTGAAGCGGGATAATATCTGTTCTGGTGTGTCAATGCCTTTAATCTCTCCATTGTTTATGAAGGCAATACGGTCACAACGGCGAATTTCGTCCATGTAAGGCGTGGAAACTACAATTGTGATTCCTTCTTCTTTCAGACGTTTGAGCATTTCCCAAAACTCTTTTCGTGAGACGGGATCGACACCGGTGGTAGGCTCATCGAGAAATAGTACAGTTGGTTTATGGATCAAAGCACAGCTTAATGCCAGTTTTTGTTTCATACCTCCGGATAACTTCCCTGCACGACGATTCTTGAATGGCTCTATTTGGGTATAAATGTCTTCCACCAAATGATAATTCTCCTGAATGGTCGTATTAAACAAGGTGGCAAAGAAAGTCAGGTTTTCTTCCACTGTCAGATCCTGATAAAGAGAAAAACGTCCCGGCATATATCCCACGCGTTTACGTATTTCTTTGTATTCTTCCACTACATCCAGCCCATCCACTGTGGCGACTCCTTCATCCGGCAGAATTAACGTATTCAGAATACGGAATAGAGTCGTTTTACCTGCACCGTCCGGTCCGATTAATCCGAATATTTCCCCTTTGGATATATCGAATGAGATGCCGGTGAGTGCACGTACATTGCCGTAACTTTTAGCAATTTCTCTTACCGAAACTACATTTTCCATCATTTCTCGCTTAATATCTTGACTTCTCCGTACATTCCTATCTTTAGATATCCGTCATTTTTTACAGCTATTTTTACTGCATAGACTAAATTGGCGCGTTCGTCTCTCGTCTGAATAGTCTTGGGAGTAAACTCCGCTTTGTCGGAAATCCAAGTTACTTTACCGGTATATTCCCGCTTACCGTCTTCTCCATAGTCGGCAAAGACTTTAACTTCCTGTCCCAACTTCATTTGGGTAAGCTGGTCGGCTATAATGTAAGCGCGAAGGTACATATTCTCAATATCCGCTATTTTGAAAAGCGGCTTTCCTTGTGTGGCAAGTTCTCCTGCTTCTGCATATTTAGACAGGACAGTGCCGTTTATCGGACTGATGATATGGCTTTTCTGCAATTGATCTTCTACTTGTGCTACTTGAATCTCCATAGCCGAACTTTCTTCCGTTACACTCTGGTTGCTGTTCTGTAACGTTGATATTTGTGCAGCAAGTTGTTTTTGCAATACGGCCAGTTGAGAATCGATATCATCTACTTGTTTTTGTGTGGCAGCATTGGATTTCAAAAGGTTCTCATTCCTTTTTTTCTCTTTTTCAGCCTTTGCTATCTGCTCTTTTGTTGCAGCGATTTGTTTGGCAATATCAGAACGACGGCTTTGTACCGACTTCACGCTTGTCAGTAATTGCATCTTTTTCAAATACAATTGCACCGTGTCAATGTATCCCACCTCTTGTCCGTCTTTCAGCAGATCTCCCTCTTCCACGTTGAAGCGCATGATTTTCCCGTTTGCTTCGGCTGAAACAATAATTTCAGTGGATTCAAACGTACCGGACGCGTCATAGTCGCCGTTGCCATTACCGCAAGCTGCGGTTAATGATAAAAATATTGCATAAAACAATACATTCTTTACTGTTTTCATATTCTAAGATGATTTAATTATTTGTTGTGTTTTTAAGATTATAAATAGCCATTAGCAACTGTACTTCATGTAACGCCTTGTTTTGTTTTGCCTGATCTTCGGCTGTCACCTCACGAAGCATTTCTATGACCGTTAATGTGCCGTTGGCCACCTTAGCTTCGGCGGAATTACGGATATTTGTACGCAATTTGATGATTTCATTATCATCTTTCATCAGCCGGGTCAGCTTTTCTATTTCATTATTATTTTGAGTCATTTCCAAATTAGTATTAAAGAGGAATGTTTCCCGTTGTACGTTTATACTGTTGCGGTTTATCTCAATCTGCTTGCTTTCCGTCTTTTTGGTATACAGGTTGCCAAAGTTCCAGGACAGTCGGACACCTGCTATATAATAAGGTGTAAATTCATTCTTTAGCATATTCAATCCGGGATTAGCGTATGCTCCTTGTACAAACAAACCAAATTTAGGCATATTTTTAGCTTGCAACATTTGTTTTTGTATATCCAGTTGTGCATCTTGTTTCTCAAACAGGTTGAGTTCCGGGCGTTTGATTTCATAGGAAGACAGAAGCGCATCTTCTTTGGGCTTAACGAGTTGTTGACTATTATCCACTTTCGTCCCAATCATTGCCGAAAGCATTTCACAATAGGCTTTTTGTGTAACTTCCATTTCATTTTTTCGTTGAATAGCATTTAATTGCTCTACTTTTACCGCATCCAAATCCGCCTGATTTGCAATCCCATTTTCCACGTATGCTGCTACCTGATGATAACTTCTTTGCAGCTCGTCTTGCAATAAATTGTTTTGCTTCAGTTGGGCATCCATAAGAAGTATTCCAAAGAAAAGCTGGTTTATTCGGTCATTAATCTGATATAAATCCACTTCCAGCTTAGTTGCATCTACTTCTGCTCCGGCTCGTACCATTCGTTTTTGAGTTTTAATGGCACCGCCGTCCCAAATCGTTTGATTTAATTCCAAAACAGCCTGATACTGATCTTTACGCATTCCGTCAATGTCTACATTCGGAATCTTTATAGGCAGTTCTGTCACATCCGATTGGTAACTGATCTTTCCCGATAGACTCAACTGTGGTAAGTATCCCTTGTTTGCATTAGACAAACTGTATTCTTTGGATTTTTCAATCAGTCCATACTGTTTTACCAAAGGATAATTTTCTTGCGCCAACTGCTGACACTTTTCGATTGTCAGTTGCCCATACAGCACAGATAATGGACAAAAGAGGATGGCAATAACCGTTTGAATTACTTTTTTCATTATTTATGTGAATTATTTATTAACTACTATGTCTAACATATTTGTTAGTAACAAAGCAAAAAAATATTATTTTCTAAGCCTGCTTATAATCAGTTCTATATTCTCCTTTTTTCGGTGTTCTAAAAAGTCCTCACATACTTTCTCATCTCCGTTGGTTATCATATCAACGATAGGATGTGCCAAAAATACAAACGCATTTAGTGAAATAACGGATAAAAGTAAATCAAACGGCTCGATATGACGAATAGTTCCCTTTGCAACCTCTTCATCAATAGATTGACCCAATTTCCGTAGCGTATTATTGATAATCGGTAGGAACATTTTTTTGCAAGTATCTTGCCGTTCCTTATTCGCTACGATTTCACTCACAACAAAGAATGCCAATTTCGGATTATTAATCAAGAAATTAAAATGCATCTCTACACTTTTTGCTACCTTCTCAAGAAAAGGAAGATCTTCATTTACGATGGATGCAAAGGAGCCGGCTATCAATCTTGATTTCTCCTGAAATACTTTATCAAACAAGTTTTCTTTAGTTCTGAAATAGTAATGCAACATGGCATGGGTCACTCCGGCAGCCTTGGCTATCTCCGTAGTCTTGCTTAAAGCATACCCTTTTTCTATAAACTCTTTTTCTGCAGCCTTGAGTATGGCTTGCTCTGTATTTTGTTCTTCTTTCATATTAACTTTTATGTTTAACACATTTGTTAGTTGTTTGCAAAACTATATTTTTTATGTATTAGTTGATTCCTGATAGTCTATAAATTAAAGTAGATTAACAGTTTTAGAGTGAATATGTTTTAGGATAAAAGAAAAATTTAAATATGCTGTCGCAATATTTACTTTTATTTGCTATTTTTGTTGATGATAAAAACCAATATATGGAACTAACAATCAAAAAAACACGGCTAAATAGTATAATGTATATTGTACTCTTTTTATTTTTCTTGAGCTCTAACGTATTATATGCGCAATCAGGGGATAACATAATAGAAATTATTCGAGAGGGGATTGCCGATAATGATACGACTTCTGCCTATAAAGGAAATCATTGTTGTGAGATTCGGAAAATATATTGTGAAAAGATTAGATATTCATTATGAAGAAATATATAGTACTAATCGTATCATTATCTATTATTCAATCTTTGTCTGCACAGAAGCCGGAATATATTTCGTTTCGGGAGTTTCTTGATTTTGAGAAATATAACATTATGAGTGAGCAAGAACTCTATGAACTAAATAAGTTGTATTTTCATTATTATGCATTTTTAGAGAATAAGATTTGGTTTACCAATTTAGAAAGGAATTGTGATGTTCAAAAAGATAGTATAGAGATACATCATGGAAAGTATTCCTTAAAAGTATCTCCTGAAAAATCTGATTCCATATATTCTTTTAGTATTAGACATTCATTCTGTGAATATCGTTTTAAAGGTGATAGTTTAGTTTTTGAGGGATGGTATAAGGGGAATAACATTTCATATTCGGATTCCATTTCATTATATATTTATCAAGCAAATAATATTTTTAAAGAAGCTAAACTACAAATTACAGATAAATGGCAAAATTTTATTCTTAAGATCCCTAATATTTCTCCTAAATGGAATACAGATATAGCGGTAGAATATAAGGGAAAGGCTGTTTTGTGGTTCGATAATTTTTCATTTTCAGTAGATAATAAAAGATTAGATGAAATATATCCGGAGACTCCGGCAGAATTGGATCATGAATTTGATGAGTCATTTAAATTTAATTTGACTGATAGTATTTCTTTAGAAACTTACCGGAATTTAGAAACATTGTGTAGAGTATGGGGATTTTTGAAGTATTATCATCCTGCTGTACAGTCAGGTATGTATGATTGGAATTACGAATTATTCCGTATTTTACCTAAAATTATGAATTGTGCAGACAAAACATCTATGCAACGCACTTTATGTTGTTGGATACAAGATTTAGATAAGGCAGCTATAAAAAATGAAATAACTGTAAACGAAGATTCCATTTTGTTTCGCCCTGATTTTAATTGGATAAATTCACAGGAATTGGGGGATAATCTATGTGTGCAGTTAAAAAAGATATTGAATAAACCAAGACCGTTCTATAATTATTCAGTGACTTTATATCACCTTGATTATCCGATATTTATTGAACCTCTTTATGACAAAATCAGTTGGGATGATGATGGATATAGATTGTTGTGCTTATTTCGTTATTGGAATATTATTAATTATTTTCATCCGTATCGACCTTATTTTGAAAATAACTGGCAATTACTTTTATCCAAATATATTCGTCTATTTGTGAAAGCAAAAAATATCAGTGATTTTGAAAAAGCTATAACTTCGTTAACAGCAGAAATTAAAGATGCACATACGGAAACATATTCTCCAACATCATATACTGGTTTTAATATAGGGCAATATGAATCCTATCAGATTCCGTTTGAATCGAAAGTTTATAAAGATGGACTGATAATTACCGGATATTGGTTTGAAGAAACACAAAAATGCGGATTGGAATTAGGGGATGTCATTATAAGTATCAATGCAAAAAGTATTAAAGATATAAGAAAAGAAAAAGACGTATATTTTTCATTCTCTAACGAAAATGGCATGATTAACACCTATCCTTTATTGTCTGTCAGTCAAGATAGTGCATCTATTACTTATATCAGAAAAGGAGAGGAGAAAAGTATTCTTTTGAAAGGTTTGTTCGGATATTATGGTGGAACTAATGGCGGTACCCCTATGGAACAAGAACCTCTGATATCTAAAAGAATAATCAATGATACGATTGCTTATATTAATCCGATGTTGTATACTTCGATTGATCTGACACAACAATTGGATTCGATAAAAGCATTTCCAGAATTGATAGTAGATTTAAGAGAATATCCTATAGATAATGCCATTGATACGGTATTGGCGAACTTTCTTTTACCGGATGAAGTGATTTATGCTTTTAGTAGCTACTCTGATTTATCTAATCCCGGAGTGTTCAGAAAAAGATCGGAATTGTGTAACATAGGAAAAAAGAATGCTGAATATTATAAAGGTAATGTTTCTATTTTAGTTAATGAAAACTCTATCAGTAAGTCTGAGATTATAGGCTTAATATGTAGTTGTGCACCAAGACATCAAGTTGTGGGCACTATGACACGTGGTGTATTGGGGAATGTTTGTTACATTCCTTTTATCGGTGGATATGGTACTCGCATGACCGGTATTGGAGTTTATTACCCTGATGGAGAATGTACTTATCCAAATGGAGTCAGATTAGATTATCCCGTTCAGATTATGCCTGAAGATATATACAATAAACAGGACTATATATTGAATAAAGCTCTTGAATTAATAAATACTCATTAGTTCAATTTTAATGTTTATTTATAATAGGTCACACTGGAAAGATTCTTCTCTTTTTTATTAAATAAAAAGATGCAATAATTTGTTTATATATTTAAATAAACTACATTTGTATCGATATTACTGATTATTAATCTAAATATTCTATTTATGAAAAATCTCACATTAGTTCTCACTGCAGCTGCATTAATTGCAGTAAGTTCCTCTTCTTTTGGACAAATTAAACCCGAAGCCGGCTCATTCGGTACGGAAGTTCAGTTTAATCCTTTTGACCAAAAAGGTCATACTTTTCAGTTGGATGGCTTGAAATTTCGCTATTTTATTACGAAGAATGATGCCTTGAGATTGAAATTGGGATTTGGTATGAACAGTACTAAGTTTACGGATGAAGATGAAAAAGAAGTGCCTTTGACTGGAACAACAGGGTCTAGTTTAGGTACCGGTAAATATAAATATAAAGATGAATATAGCTCTAAATCCGGAGATTTCTCATTCGAATTGGGCTATGAACGTCATTTTGATATTGCAAAAAGATTGAATTTATATGTAGGAGGTGCTTTGGGCATCAGTAAACATTTTGTTTCAACCGATATTGAAGGAAGTGCTACAACTTATAGAAATGGTAATAAAGCTTCGTCTAATTCTTATTCAGGAAAAATAACCAATGGCGGATTTTCTTCAATAGATGATATTGATGATGATATATATCCGTCAGATGATCCGCTTGATTATGTCAATGATAGAGCTAATCTGGGTTTTAATGCTTCGGTTTTCACTGGATTGGACTTCTATGTATATAAAGGATTATATGTTGGTACGGAATTAGGTCTACGTTTCAAAACTTATAAGACCAATAAAATGAAATATACTTATGAAACTGTTGAAGACCATGATATAACGAAAGAGGAAAGCGAATCAACCAATAATGTGCGTTATAGCAATGCCGGTTTCTATATCGAACCGGTTCTCCGTCTAGGATGGACATTTTAGAGTAATAGTTTCTCAGATTTAAAGGTACGGTCGTTTGTTTGCAATCAAGTATCGTTTGCAAACAAACGACCGTATCTTTGAAGCCAAACTCCTATCTGTTTTTTATCCAACCAAAGCTGCATTTTACTGCCGATAAACTCCTATTTAAATAGAGTTGCTTGAAAATATCTTTCAATCCTTCATTATAGCCATACTCTATTTGATTATCAGACTATTAACCTGAAACAGACAGATAAAAAAGATTCAGTATAGAAAAAAGCAAATGAAGCTTTCTTTTCTTTTTCTGAAACATTCATGGAATTTATATCATTCAGCCTAAATAATTGATTATCAAATACGAATTAATTAAACTGAAGGATGAATCCATTCGCGTTGATTGGGTTTGTAAGTGAATTGCAGTACCTTTTTAATCACCTCGGTGATTTTAAAAAACATCAGGTTGATTGCAGACAAACATCAAGGTGTTTTTTTAAATCATCTCGATGTTTGTCGCAATTCCGGGAAAGTCCATTTTAAAGCAATAACCACTAATTTCTCAAAAAAGACTATACAATAGTTTCCATCTACTTATTTTTTTGTAAATTTGCATCTTATTTTTAGGAAGTAAGAAAAAACACATAATAATATGAGTAAGAAGTTTGCTGAACACTCTCAGTTTGACCTCTCACAGATAAACAAAGAGGTACTAAAGAAATGGGACGAAAACAATGTTTTCGCCAAGAGTATGACGGAACGTGAAGGCTGTCCATCGTTTGTATTTTATGAAGGTCCTCCTTCTGCAAACGGTATGCCGGGTATTCACCATGTGATGGCACGTTCTATTAAAGACATATTCTGCCGTTATAAGACCATGAAAGGCTATCAGGTGAAGCGTAAAGCCGGATGGGATACGCATGGACTTCCCGTAGAATTGGGTGTAGAAAAATCTTTAGGAATTACTAAGGAAGATATCGGCAAGACTATCTCCGTTGCTGAATACAATGCTGCCTGCCGTAAGGATGTGATGAAATATACACAGGAATGGGTTGATCTTACTCATAAGATGGGATACTGGGTGGATATGGAAAATCCTTATATCACTTATGACAACCGTTATATCGAAACACTTTGGTGGCTTCTTAAACAATTGTATAATAAAGGATTACTATATAAAGGATATACTATCCAACCTTATTCGCCGGCTGCCGGAACAGGATTGAGTTCACATGAGCTTAACCAACCGGGATGTTATCGGGATGTAAAGGATACCACGGTCGTAGCACAGTTTAAGATGAAGAATCCTAAACCGGAGATGGCAGAGTGGGGGACTCCTTATTTTATAGCATGGACAACCACTCCCTGGACATTGCCTTCCAACACAGCTCTTTGTGTTGGTCCTAAAATAGATTATGTAGCCGTACAATCATACAATGCCTACACGGGTGAACCGATTACGGTGGTATTGGCAAAAGCGTTGCTTAATGCTCACTTTAATCCGAAAGCAGCAGAACTGAAATTGGAAGATTACAAGCCAGGAGATAAGTTGGTTCCTTTCAAAGTTATTGCCGAATATAAAGGTACCGATCTTGTGGGTATGGAATACGAACAGTTGATTCCTTGGGTAAATCCGGGTGAAGGTGCTTTCCGTGTAATTCTGGGAGATTATGTTACTACAGAAGATGGTACGGGTATCGTACACATTGCCCCGACTTTCGGTGCGGATGATGCATTGGTTGCGAAAGCTGCCGGTGTGCCTCCTTTGCAGTTGGTTAATAAGAAAGGTGAACTTCGTCCGATGGTTGATTTGACCGGTAAATTCTATACATTAGATGAATTGGATGAAGAATTTGTAAAAGAGCGTGTTAATGTAGAATTATATAAGGAATATGCAGGACGTTTTGTGAAGAATGACTATGATCCGAATCTCACCGACAAGGATGAGTCTTTGGACGTTAGCATCTGTATGATGATGAAGGCTTCCAACAAGGCGTTTAAGATAGAAAAGCACGTTCACAACTATCCGCACTGCTGGCGTACGGACAAACCGGTACTGTACTATCCATTGGATAGCTGGTTTATCAGATCGACGGCTGCTAAAGATGAAATGATTAAGTTGAACAAAACGATTAACTGGAAACCGGAGTCTACCGGAACCGGGCGTTTTGGTAAATGGTTGGAAAATCTGAATGACTGGAACCTAAGCCGTTCCCGTTATTGGGGAACTCCACTTCCTATTTGGCGCAGTGAAGACGGAGCGGAGAAGTGTATCGGTTCTGTGGAAGAGCTTTATAATGAAATAGAGAAATCCGTTGCTGCGGGCTTCATGACGTCCAATCCTTATAAGGAAAGAGGTTTTGTTCCCGGTGAATATAATGGGGAGAATTACGAAAAGATTGATTTACACCGTCCATACGTGGATGATATTATCCTTGTATCGGAAGATGGCAAACCGATGAAACGTGAAACAGACCTTATCGACGTTTGGTTCGATTCCGGTGCAATGCCTTATGCACAAATCCATTATCCGTTTGAGAACAAAGAATTACTGGATTCACGTGAGGTATATCCGGCCGATTTCATTGCAGAAGGTGTAGACCAGACTCGTGGTTGGTTCTTTACTTTGCACGCCATTGCTACGATGGTATTTGATAGTGTGGCCTATAAAGCGGTTATTTCCAACGGATTGGTATTGGATAAGAACGGAAATAAGATGTCCAAGCGTTTGGGCAATGCAGTCGATCCGTTTGGAGCTATTGAAAAATATGGTTCAGACCCTCTGCGTTGGTATATGATTACCAATTCATCCCCTTGGGATAATTTGAAATTTGATACGGATGGAGTAGAAGAGGTGCGTCGTAAATTCTTCGGTACGCTTTACAATACATATTCATTCTTTGCATTATATGCTAATGTAGATGGATTTACATATAAAGAAGCAGATATTCCGGTGAATGAACGTCCGGAGATCGATCGCTGGATTTTATCTGTACTTAATACCTTGATTAAAGAAGTAGATACTTGTTATAATGAATACGAGCCAACGAAGGCCGGACGTTTGATTTCTGATTTTGTGAACGATAACTTATCTAACTGGTATGTTCGTTTAAATCGTAAACGTTTCTGGGGTGGCGGTTATACACAAGATAAGTTATCTGCTTATCAGACACTTTATACTTGTTTGGAAACAGTCGCTAAATTGATGGCTCCGATAGCTCCGTTCTATTCAGACCGTTTATATACTGACCTGATTTCAACGACCGGACGTGACAATGTGGTATCCATCCATCTTGCTAAATTCCCGGTAAGTAATGAGACACTGGTTGACAAAGAGCTGGAAGCGCAGATGCAAATGGCACAAGACGTTACGTCCATGGTACTTGCATTGCGTCGTAAAGTGAATATAAAAGTACGTCAGCCATTGCAGTGTATCATGATTCCTGTGGCTGACGAAGAACAACGCGCGCACATAGAAGCAGTGAAGTCGCTTATCATGAATGAAGTGAATGTAAAAGAAGTCAGGTTTGTGGATGGTGCAGCCGGAGTGCTGGTAAAGAAAGTAAAATGTGATTTCAAGAAACTTGGTCCGAAGTTTGGCAAGCAGATGAAAGCCGTAGCTGCCGCTGTATCCGAAATGTCGCAAGATGCTATTGCAGAACTGGAAAAGAACGGTAAGTACACATTAAACTTGGATGGCGCAGAAGCTGTCATCGAATCCGGTGATGTAGAAATATTCAGTGAAGATATTCCGGGATGGTTGGTTGCCAATGAAGGAAAACTTACTGTTGCATTGGAAGTGACTGTTACGGAAGAACTTCGTCGTGAAGGTATTGCACGTGAGTTAGTAAACCGTATTCAAAATATCCGTAAGTCAAATGGTTTTGAAATAACAGATAAAATAAAGATTACTTTATCTAAAAATCCTCAGACAGATGATGCGGTAAATGAATATAATGCTTATATTCGCAACCAAGTTTTAGCTAATTCTCTTGATTTAGCAGATGAAGTGAAGGAAGGAACCGAACTTGATTTCGATGACTTTACTTTACAGATAAATGTAGTAAAAGAATAATAATAACCTCTAAAAACAATAGTTATGGCAGAAAAGACGAGATATTCGGATGCGGAACTTGAAGAATTCCGTGCCATTATTATGGAGAAACTGGAAAAAGCGCAACGTGATTATGATCAGTTGAAGTTGAGTATCATGAACCAGGATGGCAATGATACAGATGATACATCTCCTACATATAAAGTATTGGAAGAAGGCGCCAGCACATTATCAAAGGAAGAAACAACAAGATTGGCACAGCGTCAATTAAAATTCATCCAAAGTTTGCAAGCTGCATTAGTGCGTATTGAAAACAAAACTTATGGCATTTGCCGTGAGACAGGTAAACTGATTCCGGCAGAACGCCTTCGTGCTGTTCCTCATGCTACATTGAGTATCGAAGCAAAAGAAGGTTCAAAACGATAATCTTATTATTTAATTGAGAATTGAAAGTTCGGAATCTGTAGGCTTCCGGATTTTCAGTTCTCAATTCTTAATTACTAAAATGAAGAAACTACTCTCCAAAGGTCAATTGGCCATCTTAATTATTTTCTCGGTATTAATAATCGATCAAGTCATAAAAATTTTGGTAAAGACCAAGATGTATTGGCATGAAAGTATTCGTGTTACGGATTGGTTCTACATTTATTTCACGGAAAACAACGGAATGGCATTCGGCATGGAAATATTTGGAAAACTGTTTTTGACAACTTTCCGTATTGTTGCCGTAGCTCTGATTATTTACTATTTGGTGAAAATTATTAAGAAAGGGTATAAGACCGGTTATATCGTATGTATGTCCATGATATTGGCCGGTGCTGTGGGAAATATTATAGATAGTGTGTTTTATGGCGTATTCTTTAATGAAAGCACTACATCCACACTTGCCACATTTATGCCTGAAGGCGGAGGTTATTCCACTTGGTTTTATGGAAAGGTAGTGGATATGTTTTATTTCCCGATTATAGACACGACATGGCCGCATTGGATGCCGTTTGTGGGAGGAGAACATTTTATATTCTTCAGTCCGATATTTAATTTTGCGGATGCATCCATCAGTTGTGGCATTATCGCCTTACTGCTTTTTTATAGTAAATATATGAATGAGAGTTTACATCATTCGGAACATAAGTCAGATAAAAAAGATGCTTAATAGGTTCTTCATAGGTGGAATTATCTTTTCATGTCTGCTTTTGGGTGGATGCAAGAAAGGGATTCCTAAAGATATTATCAAACCGGCAAAGATGGAGCAATTGTTGTATGACTATCATATGGCAAAAGCTATGGCGGATGAATTATCTTATGAAGAAAAATACAAGCAACCTCTATACATTAATTATGTATTAGAGAAACATCATACTACTCAAGCGGAATTTGATTCTTCAATGGTGTGGTATACCCGCCATACGGATGAACTGTCTAAAATCTATGAGAATATCAATAAGCGTTATAAAAAAGAGCAGGAGACTATCAATCATTTAATTGCTATCCGAGATAATAAACCTAAAGAAACCCAGCCGGGAGATTCGATCAATGTGTGGTATGGCAACCCACTGAATATGCTTACCAATTACATTACATCCAACAAACTGAAGTTTGACATACCTGCCGATACTAATTTCAAGCAGCATGATGAACTGGTATGGAAGATGCGCTATACTTTCCTGTCTAATAAACATATACCGGATACGGCAGTAATGGCAATGTATATGAGATATGAAAACGATTCGTTGATACAGGTTGTTAAGAAAGTAGTACGGCCAAGAGTTGATTCGTTAGTCCTTAAATCGGATTCCGCATATCAGATGAAAGAGCTGAAAGGTTTCATTTATTATCCAGGTAATGATGAGAAGAAAGTATTATTGATAGACAATGTTACTTTGATGCGTTATCATCACCCGCAAACAGACAGTATTTCTGTTTCAAAGTCTGACTCTATCAAAGACGATAACGATTTGAAGCAGCTGGAAATATCTGTAAACAATCGTCATCGTTCTGCTGCTGCAAAAGATATACAGAAAAAGGATGAAATTCAATTGCAACAGCGCTAGATTTATGAAACGATATGCGGCTCCACTTTTATATTTATCGCCGGAACGGTCTTATAAACAATACGTCGTTGAATTAGCAGGGGGGAAGGTTACCAATTTTTTCCCGTTGACAGAAGAAATCGAATCTACTGTTTGGTTGAACGGGATTATCATATTATCCTCTATACCACAATATACACTATCAAAAGATACTTCTTTTGAAATCATCATAGCAGATCTATGTTGTAAATCTACTGATGGAAATATTGCTTATTATCTTTCCGGCATTGATTTGACAACAAAGACATTACTGCCTGATGCTTCGTTAGTGCGATTATAATGCTTGCCTGCGGAATTCGGAACAGACGATAGCAGTGGCTATCGCAACGTTTAGAGATTCGGATGTTTCTCTGCTTTGAGGATAATTAGGTATATATAATCGTTTGTTGATTAATTGTTCCACTTCCTGACTTATTCCGTTGCCTTCATTTCCCATGATAATTAGACCATTGGAAGATAGTTTTTGTGTATAAATATCTTCCCCATCCAAAAAAGTTCCATAAACAGGAACGTCCTTTAAATTAGATATCAATTCGTAAAGAGAACAATAATGCAACTTTACCCTTGCAATAGCTCCCATCGTCGCTTGAATTGTTTTAGGATTAAAAGCATCCACCGTATTATTAGAACAAAAGATATGTTCGATGCCAAACCAGTCTGCAAGGCGGATTATTGTTCCCAAATTACCCGGATCTTGTACATCATCCAATGCCAAGCAAAGTGATTGGGAAACCACTGTGGCATCTGTCGTATATTCAGGTTGTTCAAAAACCGCAAGTACTTCTTGAGGCGTTTTTAAGAAACTGGCTTTAAATAAATCATCATTATTTACTTCTATTATCTCGTCTGCTTGGAATGAAAGTTTTTTATCAAACCATTCTTTCGTAGCAATCAAAAGTTTACAAGGGAAGTGTCCCAGTAAATCACCGACAGTCTTGTGCCCTTCAGCAACAAAGACATGTTCTGCTTTTCTGTTTTTTTTAAGTTCTAACGAATGAATATATTTGATTTTATTCTTGCTCAGCATATTTATATCCTTAAAAAACTGAATAATTTGCAGGCAAAGCTAAAAAGATATTTTTAATAAAGCTATATTTGTAGGCGCATTTTTGCCATTTAGACGGATTTGTATGAAAAGAGACTTTCTCAAATATATATATATAACCTTATCACTCACCCTTGCCTCTTGTTCGGTATCCAAATTCATACCGGAGGATCATTATTTATTGGATGAGGTAAAGCTCGTATCTGAGAATAAAGAAGTAAAGCCTTCATCCGTTCGTAGTTATGTACGTCAGAATCCGAATGCAAAATGGTTTAGTTTGGTCAAGGTCCCTTTATATACTTATTGCTTATCCGGAAAAGATTCTACTAAATGGTATAATAAATTCTTTCGTAGGATAGGGGATGCTCCTGTTATTTATGATGAGGAAGCGACAGAACGTTCTGAAGAAGAGCTCACGAAGGCTTTAAATAATATGGGCTATATGAGTGCTTCGGTGTCTGCGGAAAAGAAAATTTCTAAAAAGAAACTGAAACTGACTTATAAGCTGAACCCGGGAAAACCTTATATGATACGCGATGTACATTATGACATAAAAGACCGACAGATAGAACAATATCTCTTGATGGATTCTGCCAATATGAAAATGCACAAAGGGATGATTTTTGATGTGAATGTATTGGATGCGGAACGACAGAGGATTACCGATTATCTATTACGACACGGATATTATAAATTCAATAAGGATTTTATTTATTATACTGCAGATACGGCACGTAACACTTATCTTGTGGATGTAACCTTGCATTTGCAGCCTTATAAGGCATTTCAGAATGATAATCCTAAAGATCACTATCAATATAAGATAAACAAAATTAGTTTTATAACGGATTATGATGTCTTAAAATCGTCTGCTTTGACTAGTATCAATATTAATGATTCGGTACATTACAAGGATTATCCTATTTATTTTAAGGATAAACTTTTTATTCGTCCCAAAGTATTGGTAGATAACCTGCATATCAGTTCGGGTAGTCTGTATAATGAGCAAAATGTCCAAGATACATATGCTTATTTCGGCCGTTTACGTGCACTGAAATATACCAATATACGTTTTGCAGAGATAGAAAATAATGACAGTACAAAATTAAATTGTTATGTCATGCTAACCAAAGGCAAACAGAAATCCGTTTCGGCAGAATTGGAAGGAACAAACTCTGCCGGTGATTTGGGAGCAGCGGCTTCTGTGTCTTTCCAGCATAGGAACCTATTTAAAGGATCAGAGATATTTACTATAAAACTGCGTGGTGCCTATGAAGCTATAACTGGTTTACAAGGATACAGTAATGACAATTATACGGAATATGGAGTGGAAACGAGCTTGAACTTCCCTTGTTTCCTTTTTCCTTTTCTTTCTTCAGAATTCAAGCGTAATATTCGTGCCACATCGGAAGTAAGCATACAATACAATTCCCAGATACGTCCGGAGTTTGCTCGCACTGTAGCTTCCGCAACATGGAGTTATAAGTGGACAATGCGTAAGAAAGCACAGCACAAAGTAGATTTATTAGATATAAACTATGTTTATATGCCTCGTATAGAGAAAAAATTTAAGGAAGAATATTTGGATAGCATGAGTAATTCTATTCTAAAATACAATTATGAGAACTTGCTTATTGTAAAAATGGGATATAGTTACCATTATAATAGTATTGGTGGAGCGTTTGTCAATAATACGGCATCAAAAAATTCCTATTCAATCCGCCTTAACCTAGAATCGGCCGGGAATATATTTTATGGTATATCCAAACTGATAAAACAACGAAAAATGGATAATAGATATGCTATTTGGAATATTGCTTATGCACAATATGTCAAAGGTGATTTTGATTTTTCTAAAAATATAGCCATAGATAATCGCAATTCATTCGCTTTCCATGTAGGACTTGGTATTGCTTATCCTTATGGCAATTCAGATATGTTACCATTTGAGAAAAGATATTTCTCCGGAGGTGCTAATAGTGTTAGAGGCTGGGGGGTACGAACTTTAGGCCCGGGTAGTTTTAAAGGGGAAGACAAAAATATTGACTTTATGAATCAATCCGGTGATGTAAAGTTGGATTTAAACGTTGAATATAGAACGCGCTTGTTTTGGAAACTGCATGGAGCGGCTTTTGTTGATGCCGGTAACATTTGGACAATCCGTGATTATAAAGAACAACCTGGTGGTCAATTCCGTTTCAATACTTTCTATAAACAAATAGCAGTGGCTTATGGCTTAGGAATACGTTTTGATTTCGATTTTGTTGTACTTCGTTTCGATGGAGGGATGAAAGCAGTTAATCCGGCTTATGTAACTCAAAAAGAACATTTTCCACTTATACATCCTAAATTTAGCAGAGATTTTGCTTTTCATTTTGCCGTTGGTTATCCATTCTGATAATTTTACTGCAATTTTAAGACATAAAGAAAGGCTACCCTTGAGTAGCCTTTATCTTTTTTAGTGTAAGTCTATAAGCCAATCTTTACCTGATTTTTTCAAATTATAAATCTTCTCAGATTGTTTTTCAACAATAGAAGCACCTTCTATCGGATTTATTTTCAGACAATTAGTAACTCTACATTTTACTCTTGCAGATAAACTTTCATTGTTTATATTTATATCTAATATTTCTACTTGTACTTCTCCTGCTTTTTTCAGAGCATCTATACTTTCTTGCGTTATGTTAGAAACATAGTAATCAAATTCCGGGGATGTACCCGATATGCAATACTTTTTTGCTTCTTGGAAATTTAAAGAATAAAAAGCTCGTGCAAAATTTATGGTTGAACTCTTAACTTCATTTTCCGGAGATCGACCGCAGGAAATACATATAATCAGAGTAATCTGTAAAAATACAAACTTATAGGCCATCATTTAATTATCTGACCGCATAGGTATTGCTCATAAGAGTCTCACATGCAGCAATTTTACCTTGTTGATCAAGTGTAACGTTCATTGTTGTACCATCCGGCATATATAAAGAAGCCGTTCCGTCATTATTCATTTTAAGCAATGGAGCATCAACACCTTCGGATACTACACTCCAAGTTTGATTATCCTGATTGAAAATCAAATCCATGCTTGCTGTTTCACCTTCTTTGGTAATAGAATATCCGTTTTCTAGGGTTTTAACATAATAATTACCATTCTCACCTTGAACTTTTTTAATATTGCCAATGCTGGCAATAGGGTTAGAACCACTCCAGAATTCAATAGAGTTGATAACTAAAATATCTGCCATATAGCAAACTTCGTAAACTGGAACAACATGCAAAGCGAAGAAGACAAGCTCATTAACAAATTTATTGCTGACTCCTTGATTCCACTTGATCATGTGATTGAACAGTCCGAAAGAACCGATACATGAACTAAACATAACACTTCCGCCCAAAAGGACAGCTAAAGCAATAGTCAATTTACTTTTTTTCATTACGATAATTTTTAATTTGATAATTGTCATGCAAATATATGTTTTTTCTCGAAAGATAAAAATATTTTAGTTAACAAAATTCTATTTTTGCCGATGATTTGACTTGATTATGAGGTTTACTTCACATTTTTTTTGTAATTTCGTAACCGAATTTTTTAAATTGTAAACATTGAAAACATATATATTACTTTTTCTATGTGTCTTTTGTGGAAGTATACATAGTCAAAATAAGGACAGCATATCTGCAATAACGGTAAATGAACACTCTCCAAGTGATTCAATTTTAATAGCTTATTTGCAGGATGAAGGTATTTCTATAACAAGTAACAATCATATTAAGTTACTGAAATCCGGTACTGAAAAGTTTGAAGATCTGTTTGATGCTATCCGGCAAGCAAAACATCATATCCATTTGGAATATTTTAATTTTCGAAATGATTCTATAGCAAATGCACTTTTTGATTTATTGGCAATAAAAGCGAAAGAGGGAGTTGAAGTTAGAGCCTTGTTTGATGCTTTTGGTAATTGGTCTAATAGCCGTCCTTTAAAGAAGAAACATTTGAAAAGAATACGTGCTAAGGGAATTGAAATCTATCATTTTGATCCATTGCACTTTCCTTATATAAATCATGTTTTTCATCGTGACCATCGTAAAATAGCCATTATAGATGGTAAGATCGCTTATACTGGTGGTATGAATATTGCGGATTATTATATAAAAGGTTTACCAAAGATCGGTGCATGGAGAGATATGCATGCTTGTATAGAAGGAGATGCGGTAGGTTATTTGCAAGAAATATTTCTCACTATTTGGAATAAGACAACAAAGCAGGAAATAGGAGGAGAGGCATATTTCCCATTGCCTGAGGATTCACTGAACGGATATGATAAGGCTATTGCAATAGTGGATCGTGCTCCAAAGAAAACACCGAAGCAAATGCGTAGGACATATGCAAAAGCGATCCAAGCGGCAAAATATAAGATACAAATAGTAAACCCTTACTTTTTGCCGACACATTCGGTAAAAAAAGCGTTGAAGAATGCATTAGAACGTGGTGTAAGAATGGAGATTATGCTTTCCTCAAAAGCTGATATAGGTTTTACTCCAGACGGTTCAGTACATGTAGCTCACCGTTTAATGAAACGAGGTGCAAACGTTTATTTGTATAATGGAGGGTTTCATCATTCAAAGATAATGATGGTGGATGATTTATTCTGTACTATCGGAACAACCAACTTGGATAGCAGAAGTCTACGTTATGATTATGAAGTAAATGCCTTCATTTTTGATAGAGGAATAACTCACGAATTAAGCAATATCTTTGAAAAAGATAAAACTAACAGTACCGTATTAACTTCCAAAAACTGGAAAAAACGTTCTATATGGAAACGTTTTGTCGGTTGGTTTGCTAATGTGCTCACGCCTTTCTTGTAAATTAGATTATATAACATCCTAATAATTATGGAATATAAAGATAAATATTCATTGGAAGAAGTTCAGGAATTAGTAAATTGGTTTAAAGGCCGAGAACTTCCTAAATCTCTTCAAATAGATCAAGCAACGCTTTGTCTAAATTTAAAGGAAACAGTCGAAGCATTATCAGAGCAATCCATTTTGCATTATGAAAATCCTACTTTTAACTATGCAATTAATCTCTTATATAAGATCAAAGAAAGATTAGAGGATTAAATTTATACATAAAAACGATGTGATATTTTGGTATTCTCAAATTTAACCGTACATTTGCATCCGATTCAAAAATGCACTCTTAGCTCAGTTGGTAGAGCAACTGACTCTTAATCAGTGGGTCCA